>JYMV01051779.1_pt1 | contig 31712 bp, 42 predicted proteins | sample 338911 | NCBI WGS metagenome assembly JYMV01 (sample SAMN03354496, study PRJNA234377) | hydrothermal vent metagenome | biome: Deep sea; feature: Hydrothermal plumes at the Eastern Lau Spreading Center, Western Pacific Ocean; material: Seawater | place: Tonga | collected 2009 | depth 2000 m m
TTGTTCCAATTCAATTTCAGTACCTGCAAGATTTCTATTAGACCTTGGGCATAGAAATTAGTGGAACAAAGAAAATAAAGTGGAGTACAAAGATGAGTTGCACGCAATTGGTGATGAAACGATCCAAGTGAGTAAAAACCGAGAACTAGCCGAAAGGAATTTGAGGGCTGAAAAGAGATGACTAAACAGAGATATGGCTTCAAACTTTATATATGAACCTCCGTATAACCCCCATAGAACTTGAGTGGATCAGAAATGGATGCAGCAGTAGATGCCTTAGAAATCTTGAATTCACCAGCTGCCATAGTGAAGATGGGAAAAATTCACCGAGGTGCGCTCAGTGAAAAACATATCAGTGGATTAGGCAAGGCAAAAGCCAATCCAAGATGGGAACGATTGTCTGCAGATGTGCATCCCCTTACAAAACTGAAATATACAAGGGCGGAAACTTCTTCAGAGATTTGAAACATCTCAAAACCAGAGGTGGTTGCTGTTAGTAAGGACACGACTTACCAGTGAACGCCAAGCAAGGATCAACGTGCTAAAAGATATACAAATTATCCCACTTATACTGAATACAGCAATGTTGAGTTGGGAAGACAAGTAGGTCACTTTAGTGCAGGGACCCTACAGGCCGCCAAGAATGTTAACTATGGTAGACAGTTAAGGATGCCCCATTGATAACTTTTGAAGGCAGTGAGATTGGCCACTCACATACAAGTTTAGCCCAAGGAATTGATCTTGTGATCAAAGGACTAAAGGATGCACAATGAGAAGCTGATTCCCCAAATTCACAATTGACAAAGGAGAATGTCAGAGCATTGGAGTTAGAAGTCAATAGAAGCTCCAGAGGATCTGCCATTACCCCTAACAGGAATATGTTATCGGCCCATGGAGAGGACAGCTATATACCTTCGGTGAGTGATAATGTTTTTATAGCTCCTACTGCTAATATGAGATCATTATATAAATCCCCACTGAATGTATATAGAAAAGTAGGCAGTCTGCCTCCAACATATGACATATGTAATGGAAGAGTGGGGCGTACGATTTGCAGAAACTGGACACCAGGCATACAATGTTTAGTGGTGAAAACTTGGTTAGGTAAAGTCAGTACGAAAACTACCACCCAACCTTAGCATCAACAACAAGAGATAAATTGAGCATAGCGGCCGGGAGAAGATTAAGTAGTGTGGATTTGTTTTTGAGAAAAATTATTCCCCCTAGCCCTGCGTCATCACGCTCAGTGAATATGGACACTATACATGAAACTGGAAATGAGTTAACAGAGGTTTTGGACAAAATGACTCAGAGAGCCACTCATACTAGGTCTCAACTGTACAAGCATACAATGGAACTAGAGAGTGCTAAGGATTATATCTTGCAGCTACATAGCAATAGGAAATTGACATTGTAACCTTAGTCAGCCAAGCAAGCCTCACTCATAATGTGAGTTTCCCTTGTCTGACCTAAGGATTTTAGGTATATAAGGTTCGACATTGGAGAATACCAGAGAGACACCCCTGGTACCCAGTGTCTTGAATGCTAGATCAAACACTAACTTAGCAGGAATCAGGAATCCATTAGCAATTCCTGAGTCTCTAATAAATCCTATCTTTTAGAGTCTACGAGTTTTTGGCCACACTCTCTAGACTTGTCTGTTTAGAAACTCGCTATATATATATTATTATTACAAAATATAGATACTAGATATTATTTAATATCTAGAGAACTTTATTTGCTGTGTTTGTGTTATTCCATTCACATTAATAAGTATCGAAAGAGGAATTGTTAGGCAGTTCATAATCTGGGTTCATCTTACGATCTTCCTAGTCAAGATATCACTTCACAACCACCTCTGTTGCAACTGACAGTGGAAAGAGATGGTCCTCAGATGAAGAGTAGTACTAGTTGTGGTTCCTGCTTTCATGGTATCTTCAGTCTATTTTCATGTCCTAAACATGGGACCTCTGGCAATGGATGTGTGTTCCACAGCAAAAAATGTCTATTGTCATATCTCAAACATGAGACCTCTGTCAATGGATGTATATGCCACTACAAACATATAGATGGGTAAAGACTTGTTTCATCACCAAAAATCCCTCACTTTGTTTTTCAGGTACTTGTTGCACTCTACTTTACTAACATGGGAAGTAGGAAACCCTCAACATCATGGTCGCTTCAAACATTCATATGCCTGTTGAGTCCTTTTGTGGGTTAGACTCGGTTCATCACCAAAAAACTCTCATAATCAAAATCACAATATGGTTAAATGTCTGAAAATCTGTCAACTTTTTTAGCTCTGACTATGGATTGGCATTCATCTGTGATCTACTAACAAAATAAAATGCATTACACAACACAACACAGTGAGAAAGCAATGCAAGTGTGCAATAATGTACTAACCATAACTAGAGTAAAATACACACAGGACATAATATAAGATGCATGCCAATCCATGGGAGGATCACCAAGAAAGGGGGGCTTAACTATTGTATAATTCAGGATGGACTGTTTAGGCTTGAATTGAATGTTTGGACTGTTTTGGATATAACATTGTTGTTGGATTATATGACTTGGGTGGGGATTGACAATTCGTGTATGCTACATATTGGTATTATAAAAAATAAGTGAGATTCATCTTTGTCAAGGGTCAGATATAAATAATGGGAAGTAAATTTAAGACAAGTTTGTATTTCCAATGTCTTTCCCTGTCATATCTGTTTATTTTCTAAAGTTAGCTTATTCCCAATTCCATTGCATTATCTCTTATTCTGTCTCACTACCCTAATTCATATCAACATACATCCAATTAAAGAAAGTGATATTTAGAAAATGAAAATCGTAATCTAGTATATTTGGCATCCCCTATTATCTTCATTATTCTTTCTCTACATACTACATTCTCTCTACACTTCTATATATTCTATTTCACTCTTATTCTGTTTCTCGCTCTCTCACACATAATAAAATTAAGTACAATACATAGATTTCTTTTAATAGATATTTATTGACCACCAATAAAAACAATTGTTTCTTTACTATACTGCTCCAAGACTCCACATGCACATGCAACCACTACCTTACACTTTGTAAAGGAATGTGACAAGTTGTGGTTGTTTAGTTCTTGTGATACTCACTCTGCTCCAGCACACTTAGCTAAACACTTTGCTATATGAATGACCAGTTGATTTCATGTATCTATTCCACATGCTTCAAGCTCATACAGAATAGAAGTGTTCTGCCTATTCCATATGCTTTTGGAGCATATAGAATAGACATGATATGCTAATTCCATACACTTCTTCTATCTATTCTTTTCTCTCCTACTTTTACTGTATTTCTGTCTCTTTTGCACATAATAAAATTAAGTACAATACATAGATTTCTTTTAATAGATATTTATTGACCACCAACAAAAACAATTGTTTCTTTACTCTACTGCTCCAAGACTCCACCTGTACATGCAACCACTACCTTACACTTTGTAAAGGAAGGTGACAAGTTGTGGTTGTTTAATTCTTGTGATACCAACTCTGCTCCAGCTCATGCATCTAAACACTTTGCTAGATGAATGGCTGGTTGATATACTTCATGGTGGTGAACCAGCCCACATTTCATGTATTGATGTTTGTCCTTTTTTTTACATAAAAGCTGGGTCTTACCACCTTTATTGACTGTAGACTCTCAGATGCCTTGACATAAGAATTTGATGGTATACCATCACACACCCATTGGACTGCCTTCTTCATCCACACTAAGGAAACCATAGAGATGTCTGGGTATGGTGAAGTCAGTCCTACATGCCAGACCTTTGTTCTTGCAATGTCTTTCACCATTTGCAATTCATTAGTTTGAAGATGCTGGTTGAGTTTGGAGAATGTCCCATTCATAAGATGCTCCCTGAATCACACTCCAAAAACATTCCCTCCATCATGTGGCATGTAGGTAGGACTCTATTCTTGGTTGTCAACACCATGTAGGTCACAGCAATCTGTCTTATCATTACCCTTAGTTTCCTTAAGGCACAACACATCCTCATGAACATCCACACCAGGTAGGTGTACATGTCTGGCTTGTTCTTGACACATGGAATCATGTCAAGCACTATGCTGATGGCCTCTCCCATCTGCCTTCCCACATAGTAGAGTGGCCTGAACCTACATTTCTGCATGGGCTTTCTGAACACCTTACGTGCTACCTCAAACATGTGTTGTTCAATCATAGGCATGCCAAGTATCCCTTTCACCCCTCCCATGAGGTCTGTCCTTCTGCATATTGACTTACCATGGGATTTCACATACCTTCTGATTTCCTCCATGGTGTTGAAAGTGGGTTGTGCCTCAAGATGGGTTGTGGAATGGATGGCTTGGTCCTTTTCGTGGTCAGTGGGTTGTCTAAAGTGGGAGTTCTTCTTGTGGGGAAGTTGCCCTCTCCTGGGAGGATGACTGTCATCTGGCGTGTGTCCGTCACATTTGTCACACCCAGAACTATTCACAAGTTGAGAGAAGTGGCCAAGATCAAGTCCCAAGCACAAGTCTTTCCCGGGTTGAACACATTTTGAAGATGAGTGAGCTCTTTTAAGAGGTGGGATCTTGGGTCTTGGCTCATTTTTGGGAACATCAAGTTTTAGAACATCTTTTTTTGCATCATCTTTTTTTGGAACATCTTCTATTTGGACATCTTTCCTTTTGTCATCTTCTATTTGGACATCTTTCCTTTTGTCATCTTCTATTTGGACATCATCTGATTGGACCTCTTCCATTGGGACATCTGTCTTTTTATTATCTCTCATCACTCCCACTTTCATCTCAACTCTCTTCATCTTCACTCCCAGTTCCACTCTCATCACCCATATCATTTTTGGTGTGTGTCTCTACACCTTCCCTCATTTCAGTCTCCCTTGCTTCTGAGTCACTTTTGTCATCATCAGATAGTTCTAAATCTGTGATCAGTTGCTTAAGAACCATGTCAGCTTCAGTGGAGTTTCCGTTACTTTTCTGTTGTAGTGAAGATTTGGACATATCTTTCTTCTTGGTTGATGTCTTGGAAAGAAGGGCAGCATCTTTATTCTGTGTGTCTCCCTTGGATAGGAATGAGGCATCCTTTCTCTCTACATTTGATAGGAATGAGGCATTCTTTCTTTCTATCTTTGAGAGGAGTGAGGCATCAGTTCTGTCTACCCTTGAGAGCAGTGAGGCATCCTTTCTCTCTACCTTTGAGAGGAGTGAGGCATCCTTTCTGTTTATCTTTGAGAGCAGTAAGACATCCTTACTCTGTCTATCTACCTTTGAGACATCCTTATCTTGTTTCCTCCCAAAAGGTACCACCAATTTCAGGTAGTCGTTCCTTGTGCCAAAGTTAAGGATTTTGAGCACCTTGGACATGTGACTTCGAATGTCCTTCGCAAGGAATGGGCACCCAGGGAGGGGACAAGGGTAAGTAGGCCTCTCTCTTTTCACTCCCCCCTTTCTCTCTTTTGGGTGCAAACTGGGGTGGACAACCTTTTTGACACTGTTTCCTTGGTCTATACAGGTAGTGTCACTATTTGGGTGGCCTTCTTTTGATGTGTCCATCTTTGGTTGGTCTCCTTTCTGTGTGTCACTCTTTGGAATGTTTACCTTTGAGAGGAGTTGGGCATCAACCTTTGTCACTCCCATCATCTAAAAGTTATGATTTATGGATGATTTGAAAAAAGCTTACCAGGCATCAACATATTCTTCATAATTTAATTTTTTTACATTCATTCAGTATTATGAATTTTAATATGCAGAACAGTTTATTTAAAATACTTTCTAAGGTCAGGTCCTTTTATAGCATTTGATCATAATACATTCATAAATCTGTGCAAAATTAAATAGCTTTCGTTATTAAACCATCCAATGAGAGAAGACATGTGGATCCCATGATATAATGATATGAGTAACATGTGCAGACAAACTTCTTAAAGTTCTTCTCTAATAATTCATCATTCTGTGCATAATTAATTAGCCTTTCCCTTGCCACCCAATGGGAGAACGTATAGGATTCATGCAAAAAGATATGTGTGAATATATAATGAGTCTCACAAGTATAAAACACAGACCTCCTAGTTTGATATCTCATTCATCAACCACGAGTAATAATGTCTCTTTTGGAAAACTTTCTCACTCACATTATGTGTCTGGCAACAGCTGATACTGATTATGAAGATATATACAAAATGAGACAAGAGAGACATTCACCATTTAGAAGGCCACCTCCATCTCCTGTATTAGGTCGAAGGATTTCTGGCCAGACATCAATCTCCACACATGAAATATATGTTATTACTCATTCACTTGTCAAAAGAAGTTGAAAAGTAAGGTATATCCCTGGAGAGACTGATCAGATACAAGTGTTTTTTATTGCCTCGATGTGGACACATGGTTCAAATTCACTGCTTGAACAGATGGGAAAGGGAGAAGCTGTCATGTCCAATCTGCCAAGCAGTGATACCAGTAGAAGATGGGGGAGTGGATACACCTAGTGATCTAGAGAGATGGGTCACATATGATGCATCCAAAAGGTTGATGATGATTTGTGGTCCAAGGGCTACAAAGGGAAATTGGTGATCTGATTGTGACCCTATTTGACTTGAAGAAATTAAAGATTTGATATAATGTAATAGATATATGTTTGTTTCTGATATTTTCATTATTTGAGAATCTAAGGGTGGATTACAACCACAAATAAAGTATACAGCATACATATATTTTTGTATCACAGTTTATTTTCACTCAAAGTTACAACTCCAATATGTGAGGCACATTGCTCCGTGACTTCTACAAGGGTTTCTCTCATCTTCTGAAAATACTTCATTTCATTTGAACACCTTGGTATACATTCTAGCCACTTTGTATCACACAAATATTGATCAATTTCATGAGCAACAATCCCTGTGGTGAGTCCTTCCATCTCCCAAAGAAAGGATGACACATCCTCTGTCCACCAATTCCAATAGGGTGATGGTTCTATGTGTTTTGTTCACAGTTCTTCTCCATCAAGGGAGATTATCACCATGGATTTGAGACATGGTAGACTTATTTTCTACTATAACTCTACATTTAACTTCTAGCTAACCTGTCTTTATTATGTTAGACTTAAATTCCTTTGAGAATATCAAAGATATCGGTTCACTTTGATAGACAGGAACATCCAAGATATAGTTCAACTATGCAAACTATGAGAGGAATAAGTCTAACTAGGCATGCTAGTACCCACTGGACATTTTTACTAAGGGTGACCCTGGTGCCTTCCTCCCCCTGAGTAACGTAATGCAATGAATCGTTCTTCTCAATTTTGAATGGAAGAAAGTGAGGTCTGTGTTTACTATCCCTAATGTAGGTCCACCCATCCTTACAGTAGAGATAACCAACTCCTTTTATAGCAGCTCCACAAAATTGTCTGCATTCCCTACACTGACTCTTAACACTTTCTAAATCACAATATCTGTTCATATGCAACAGTGTTTTTTGGGGTCTAACAAATTTGTGTGCAATTCTCTTAGAGCGCGTTACCATGTGGCCTGACTTGGTGATGGTCACATATGATAGGGTGCCTTTCACCAGAATCCATCCTGATGAATGAGATATATCTTCTGATGTACACAAAAAGGAAGGATTTTTCCATACTGCATGTGGAGATTCACGTATGTAGTTTCCTATAGTGGATACACAGACTTCATTGTCAAATCTGATGAGATTCCTGGTTGACTGTTTGTTATAAAGATGGAGCTTTGTATCATCATGGAGATATAATCTAGACACATCTCTGGAGAAGCTCATAAGCAATTCGATACACATCACACCAGACCTTCTCACATACCAGAGGCAAGTGTCCCTGATATCCAGTTCACCAGTCAATGTTGTCTCCTGCATCACATCTGAGCATTGATAAGATATACTCCCCACCATCACCAGTTGTTAGGGATGCACAGGTTATGGAACAGTTTTTATTGGTACATTTCTCTATGTCACTGACATTGAAGATGTCTATTTCAATCTGCCTGTCTTTAGAAACTGGACATTGCACAAAGCGATCATCCCTCCTCTTTGTGTACAGGGTTGCATACAGATTAGTTGAGAGAATGTCATGAACCTGAATGTCTGTTTCTGACACATTTAAATATAAATCCCCACACAGAAATAAACTTGGCTTATGCCCTTGAATATTCAGATTGTCACTCACATATCCAATGTTACCACCTTCATAGCATACCTCATTTGAGAGAGACACATTGTATGTGCTGTCATTCTGTTTGACCTGCATCTCAATCTCCAAATCCCAAAATATGACTTGCTGTATCGTGTAGTCAAAGAACGGGCTATCAAATGCAAACTCTCCACATACCAGATGAGATGGTGGTATGTATTGTACTGTCTCTAAACTCAGAACACACTGATGGTTGTGGATGTGAGCAGTCTGTGCCACAGTTGAGAGTGCAAGAAAAATAAGTAGTATCATGGTGCATGGTGTGTCAATGGTGAAATTCCCACATTCCTTATTCCCCTACCCACAATGGATGTATCAGCATCATGTGTCCCAATCACTCTGTTTTCCAAACTGTCCAAGTGGAACAGAGAAACCATGAACACAGACCAGATACTTGAATCACTCTATGGCAATCCCAATGGTCTTGGCATTTCTAGTGTTCCCTACATCTATTGTGTGTCCCCACAACAGGTGAAGTCAAATCTGGAGCAGGTCTATTATCTGGATCTCACATTTAGATGGCCACCAACCACACATTTCATAGATGAGACCCACTCACAATCTCCCACAAAACATATATATGAGGAATACCATGGTCTTGATTACATTGGAGTAGAGAGAATGTTTTCAGAATGTTTTCAGTCTTTCCAGTCTTTGGATCTATTAAAATGTTCTCATCCTTGATGTCACCATGGATGATACCTCTCCCTCTCATGTCAATAATTGTTTCCACCACACCCTTGAAGACCTGTTTAGATGCAGCTTCCCCAAGGTAACCATACTTGTTCATGTAGTCAAACAGGTCCATAGTGCTGGGTGCGTACTTCATGGCTCCATGGCTATCAAAGCAATGGATCCTGTCACAAAGAAGCCATGCATTTTCACCACAACTACAATGTCTCTACATCTCAGCCAGAGGTAGACTGACTAGGAAGTGATACCATCCTCCCTTTTAAAGCATGTTTTGCTCATTATTTATGCTCACCAAATTAGAGATGAATATATGATCATATCGTTATATTGCCTAATGAGGGAGAAGATTGGTCATATGACCTCATTATGTATTCATCATAACGTTATATGAATATTTAATTAGATGAATTATTTGATGAATCACACACTAAAGTAGACCTTGTTGTTGAACATATTGAAAGAAATTGACAAAAGATGAGAATAATTGTTGTTGTTTTCAATTATATTTATTGTTGTGAGAAATAAAAGTGACATCTAAAAATAACAAGGTGTTTGCAAGACATTCCAAGTATCTTGTTTTATTTTGGAAACTTCCCAAAAGATGTAAACTTTGGTACTTGACTTCCTCCAAAGAATGGGTTGATAGGTTGCGGTACATTTATAGACATGTCATCACTACTGTCATTATCATAAACTGCAGCTACTACTTGGCTCCCATCACTGTCTGGAACATGTGTCAATGTGAAATATGAGCATTGATCTGCATGTTTGTTGTGTTCCACAAATGGAACATCATGTGGTTGCCATGCATAGATCCTCACTCCACAGAATGCACACATTGTCGAATCATGATGTAGATAAACCCTGCTTTGGCCATCTATAATTTGGAAGGTTTTCCAAATTGGGGCCAATGGGTGAAGGTGTTCAATCTCTCTTTGCAGTGGATCAGGGAAGAGATATGTAGAATTGCCGATGTACTTATTCCCTGAGACATAGTATCGAGGATTGACAAAATTTCATATTGTTGCATGTGTATTGTTGTCTGTATGTAGTCGTGTAAAACTCTATTGTAATTTGTACTTTCTACTGAATTTAAGACACAAACTTGTATGCAATTTGATCACTCTTTATTTCTCATCATTACCAAAGTCCTTTAGCCAAATACCTTGCAGTCATAATCCTCTTTCTTTTCTGCACCCCATATTCAATGTATTTTCTTATGTCCTTTGGTATGCATACTACCCCAAAGTTAGTGGCAACAGGTGTGTTACATATTGGACACTTTGACTTTCTCTCAGGCCACAAATCCATACATGGCAACACTTGGTAACACATAACACTTTTCTGAAATCAGACTATCTAGACAATTGGGGCAGGATTCTGATAGATGTAAGTCATCATATGAGTCCACATTTGTTTGTTGCACTATTACTCTGAGATCACAGCCTATTGGCACGTCTGCTGTTGGGTCCCTACCCAAACATCGTGGTTGAAGTTCATCTGTTGACACCCTTGTTGTGACTGGTGATTGAATGTGTGGTACTAACTCGCTACTTCTGAATGAAGGTTGTTTGTAATGTAGTGTCTGTCTACTTCTCAAAGGTGATCTGATGTGTGGTGGAACTGACTCCCCACTTCTGAATGAAGGTTGTTGGTAATGTATTGTCTGTCTACTTCTGAAAGATAGTTGATGTTGATGCATTGTGTCTCCACTTCTAAAGGGTGATCTGGGACATGGTGTTCATTCCCAACTTCTAAGCTGTGACTGCTAGTCCCTATAAGAGATGTCATTGTCATCATCTAATGTAGGTAGATGAATACATGAGATGAAATTGATGAAGGCGAGTGAAAAGAAATCACTGAAACATTGTTGAACTGACATGATGCAAGTCATAACTCCTTCAGGGTCAAGCCTGACTTGTGTGTTGTTTGTCTTGAACCAAAACCATATCTACCATGCAATTTTACATGTGATAACTTGGAACCTATCAACCGATAAGTGAAAATGGATACCCAACAAGAGGCCTTTGAGTTGAGGCAGCCCAATGTGGAACTGAACATAGAAGAGATGTATCCAATATGTCTTGACATCTTACACAACCATAAACAAACTGGTCTTCTGGTAGCATGTGCCTATGTTTTCCATTCTCAGTGCATCAAGGAGTGGATGAAAAATTCCATGCAGTGTCTTATGTGTCAAACACATATCAGAGGTGATGGTGGAGTTAATGTGTCCTGCATGGAGGACTCAAGACTGGTTAGAGATATGCCCCATACTGAAAGAAGGAGAGTGAAGAGTGGAAGTGGACAAAATGAAGAGGCCCTCAATTTCTTTGACTATGCAAATAACAGAGTATTCTGTCAGACACTGCAGAGACCAGACACTATAACCTTTCACCACAGACTTAGGCATAGTTCAACGGCAAGTACTTTACGGGAAAGTTCTCTAGAAAGCAGTCTGAGATATACATTGAGCTATGGTTCATCCATCAGTGTCATGAAAAGAAAAATATTTGATTTGATGTGGCACCATTATAATACATATTACAGAGAACATGATGATTTCTGATATGATGTAGACATCTATGACAGACATTTTCTTGCGTGAAATAATAAAGTGTTAAACCCAAAGTAATTACTCCTTTCTCTCTCTTTTTATTTGTTCATATTTTGTTTTCTGATACTATTTGTCCCCACAACCAATTATATGCTTTAGCAAAGTTATCTACCCCCAAGTCAGAAAAAGTGGAGACCTATTTGCTGCATATCAATCATTTTATTTTCTCATCAAATTCCCTAACGCATCACACAACACAGTGCATTCTGTTTCACACTTGTCCAATGATTCTTTTCTCAAAGGATAGGCAGTCACAAGACTTGTTCTCATCCTTTTTGTACTGACAACAACTTTGCAGATGTGCAATAAGTTTCCTATATTATCCATACCAATGGGATAGTCAAATTCTTTGCAATATAATGTATGTCTTTGGTTGTGTCTCTCACTGCCAGGCTCTATGATGTCTGGATTAATCAGTGTCACTCTTACAACATTTATCCATCCCTGTAGAAAGATTGTTGGTCTGTTCCACACCCTTCTCATTTTCTCATCCACATCACAGTCATATGGTTCCTCCAAAGTATCTGTGGCATAATTATTTGGTAACATCTCAGAGTCTACGTAGTAATCTTGTGATCCCACATTGTACTCCATAACACACTTGTGGGGTCCATGTCTTTGAAGAGTATGATTTACCACTTTGTTGTCAACATGAACATTTATATGGCTTTCAGGATTAAACCTTGGATGATTTTCTGTCATGTGGTGGAATGTACATATTTGAGCTGGAACTGTTACAGAATGCATATCTGTGTCTTGGTCTTCCTCACAAAGGCCAAACATGTCACTCTGTATGTACATGGGGGTAGGGGAGATATCCAAATGAAGTCCTAATCCTATTCCTAGTGGGACTAAGCAAATAAATATTTTGCTTGCAAGTACATTCAATCTCAAAATATGAACTAATTCGATTACTCAATTAGATCTCATTACCTCATTATGTATTCAAGGATTTGTGGTCAACATCACTCAATCACACCTAATTATGTATTCATGGATTTGTCGCCACACCTAATTATGTATTCAAACATTGGCTCACAACCTTATTCCCTAATGTATGCATAATTAAAAGTCTTTGTAATGGACCAATCAAATCATAGATTATGTGTGAGAATGATTTCAAAATGAAAGGAGACTTCCCATTGTTTCTCTGATCTTAATCATGCATACCTAATGAGGTGTAATATCTATAAAAGTGGCCATTCCCACTTAGTCCATCAACACAAGCCTTTTGGTGAGTGAACAGTAAACATATAACAGCACCTCCACATTCTCAAAATATTATGGAAGAAACACCATATGTGTCCAGAGAGATAGAAGGGATGATTGTTCGGTCTATGGGTGCCAATGAATCCATAGGCATAGCATCAATTTCTGGAGCCAAACCAACAATGAAGAGGAAGCTGTCACTTCCAGTTGACAGTGATGATGATGACAATGATCAAGTCAAAGTTGTCTCTAAGACCAAGAAATCTAAAAAGAGATTAAGGTGACTAAAATATGAGGAGTCCACTGAGGTAGAGGAGATCAAAGCCATGGAATCACTACCTAGCACAAATGGGAAGAGGAAGAGATCTACATTGGATGATGAGGAGGATAGTGACTCACTTCTCATCAAAGCAAAGAGCAAGAAGCATAAGAAGGGATCAAAAAGACTATCCCCAGACAGTGAGATCTCTGATTCCACTAAGAAAAAGATGAAGAAAAAGAAAGCCAAGTCGTCAGTGGACAGTTTTGAGATATGAAAGAAGGAAAGGAAGAATAAGAAGTTGAAAACTCAAAAGTTCCAGATAGTGACAGCACCATGCCAGGTAAGCATCACTCTTTATGTTTTTTTTCTGGTTGTATAGTTATATGCATTGATCTGTTTATTGACTGTTGGAAACTTTTATATCATTACAGTCATCCTACTCCAACAATGATGACTGTGCTCATGGAGTGAGACAACCTATGTCTCTCCCCAAGTCAACATCAGAACTCCATCTGACAAGGGTGAGGACAGCATCTACCAACTACCTGTACCACCAGTGATAATGCAAGGCATCAGAGCTCCTCCTATGACACAAGAGAGACCCTGGGGAAGAATAATTTCTAAGAGAGCCCTCAGGGGACTTGCAAGTGGGAGACTGATTGCTTCAATCCAGAAGGAAAATGTGGACATGATACTCTATAATGACCAGCCACAATTCAGACCTTTCAAAGAGGAATACCAGAGGAGGTTCAACCTAGAGGAGCTCTACAGATATAGCCCCAAAGTACAAGATATCATCAAATCCACACCCTATCACCAATTCCCAGATGTGAAGAGCCTATAGTTTCTATCTTTCAAGAAACACCCAGAGTTGTGGGTGGAGACAGCATCGAACGAAACATACATCAGACCCAAAGTTTTAGATGAAGCAGAAACAGACCAAAACCTATCCAATTCGTACCTGAATCAGAAGACACCAAACTCAAGGATGATTGAGCAGGATACAAAATATCCAGATATCAGAAGAGTTGAGGGACCAAAAGATATGAAGAATGCCTGTGTGATTGTAGGGGACCCAGGTGTCATTGCCACAGCATTATACTCTAGCCTTTCGTATGCTGATTCTTGTGACAGCACATTCTGTGGGATCTATGGATTGAAGCCAGACACTGACATAAAGACCTCCACATACATGAAGAGGAGCAATGACTTTCCAGTTCTGGTAGCACTCAAGACAAAGACAATGGTAAGAGTGGAAGGGAAAGAATACATGGTGGACTTTGGCCAAAAGATGGAAGAGATGAAATATAACACCACAGTCCTCCTCCTATCCAGCCTAACGAAATCCATCCAAAGAGTCCAGGTATTGTTTCTGGAAATGCTTTATGAGACAGGGGATGTGCACTTGAACAAGACCCCAATTGATAGGCTAGTACATATGTAGAGGCTGGTTGACAATGACAAACTCTCATAGATCATGAATTTCCACAGATCTGACACAGTGTTATATCAAGTGAGAATATGGTGCTCAACATGTCTCAAACCTCACCACAACTTGTGGCTTCCAAATGACCAAAGAAGGATGGCTGAGATCATCTCGACACACAAATGTGAGAAATGTCAATCACACACTCAAGCTTTGTATTCAGGGAGGCCAACTGTCGACAGTCTCTAGATCCTGGAGCTTCAAGGAAGATCAACTATGAAGTTCAAAGAGAAAATAAAGTGTCTCTGTACCCAACAGGGATAGGGTCTGTAGACCAACTGCAAGGGCTGTGACTATCACATTGTATATACATACATCATTTGACAAAGACAAGACTATGGTGGCTGCAAGAGAGCAGTTACAGTCTACCGCCTTTGATCTGACTGAAGAGGATATCCCCAACAATGATCACTGTGTGGATGCATATGTGTACCATGATGGGAAAGAGCACCAAATGAAGATAGTTGCTACAAGGTTCAAAGTCAGTCTGTACTGTAAAAAGACTCTGGACACAATCATGTCAGAGAAAGTTGCAGAGACTTTGAAAACTAGACTGAGGTCAGTCCATGATTGTGTTCAATTTCAACCAAATCAAAGACAGGTAAAAATCCATGTACCTTCCAATCAGATATGCTTGAGGATGGGGGTCCAGACTGTGTCTGAGGATGGGGAAGTTCACATTCTTTCATCACCAGTGATTGTGACGCCACTAAATAGACAGTCTGGTAAGAGACAGAACAACAAGTGAGTTGCAGAAGAAGGGCCAATGATGATGGCTACCAACTGTTGGTGTCATCCCAACTTTCAGAAGCAGAAAAACTTTCTCAGATATGGACAGTCTCTACTGGCAGCCTTTGTGAACAATGTATATAACCAGGGAATACTGAAGTTGGGAGACACAAGAGTAGAGCTACTTCCAAAAGAACATCAATGGCACTATTCTTCCACACATCAGAGAGGAGATGCTGAGAAAGGTATCAGCAAAAGTGGCAAAAGGACTATTGTCAAGGGAAAACAAGATTAAGGAGTTGAGGGAGCAGCTAAGCCAAGTGAAGAGATCCCACACATATGAGAATGAAAAAAATGTGGATTCCCTTATGTCAAGAATAGAAGAATTGGAGGAAAATCTTAAGACAGTCACAAAAGAAAGGGATGAGTTGAGGAACATAAGGAAAGAGTTGGAGTGTCAGCTTCATGCAATCAGAAGACAATACATGAAGGTCTAAGACCAATACAACAGACTGTGTGAGAATGTGGAGGAACAGAAAAGGATAGAAGCAAGAATGCATGGGGAGTTGGACAGTCTGAAAGCTAACAATGGAGAGATGAGGAAAAAGACAGACATGCTGATAGAAACTGTAGAGAAGTATGGGAAGATGTTGGAGGCACAGGCAAGACATCAGAGTGACACAGACAGGCAGATGGAAAAGGTTGAGGCACAGAAAACACCCCAGCTTGACATTGACTGGGTAGTGGATAATATAGAGACACTGAAAACACCCCCACTTGACATTGACTGGGGAGTGGATAATATAGAGGCAGAGAAAACATCTGAGATTGACTGGTTCATGGATTTTGATCTAGAGGCATTTATAAAGTTGTACATATCTTCATGTTCACAAATAAATGTTTGGAAGTAAAAAGAATGATGAGTTATGATATATTTGAGAAATTCTTTATAGGTTTGATTTCAAAATAATTTTGGTATTTACTGGTAATCCATACCTATATGGTATAACAACTTGACCATGTCCCAAACAAAGATGAAAGAAGTAGAGTTGATGACATATCCTAACACAGTGGCTCAGGGAAGTCATCGTTCATATAGTTTAAATGGTTCAGAGATGAGATTGAAAAATATTGTCTCTCTCCTTGACAAACAAAACTGTGTCTTTGTAAGACACAAGGGAGTAGATGACCTTATTCGTAGAGCAAAACTAGACCTCACTTGTCAACTCACACAGCAAAATGACTGGATGGATATGAAGTCTGATCCAATCCTTTTCAAACACTGTTTGAAAAAAAAAGATGTGACGAATGGTATTGGCAATGTCGACTCACTTCCAAACTGTTGTCTTAGTCTTCAAGTGCATCCTTTTACTGGGGAAATATTCAAAGCAGTCATGGGCTTTGGACAAGAACAAGGGGTGGTGACTAAAATGGATGTACCACAGTTTGTCCCACCTGGACAGAACCAATCATACATTGGGTACAGGTCTCAAGCAACACAGATCTGTTGTTTCTTGACACTGGCAGATCAACTGATGACCAATGAAAGAGTCCATGTCCCTGCATCCACTCTTTGTATCTACAATAGGGAGAAGATACCACCAAACTTCTTTCGACAGAACCCAACCCAAGGATAGGATTGTGGATCATGACCCCCTGAAAGATATAAAATCAGACATATTTTACAGTGGGCATTTTGGAGTACACCCTACAAAGAGTGAACAATTTTATGAAGAGAATGACAAAGTTCGTCAAACACCTCAAGGGTGTGACAATTTTTTTTGTGGACACCAATGATAGGGACATAGACCAGATTCACTTTCCCATGGAGGCACAGTTTAAGCTTGAAGATGAAGGAGGAGAGTGGGAAATAAAAATGAGTGATACAGATCCTTCGCCACACAAATGATCTAGGAATAGTTCACAGACCATAATACTTGGAAAGAGAAGTCTCTCACCCAATTGGGAAGACCCAAGGAAAAATGTCGACTTTTGGAGAGACCTAAAAAGACTAGTGATGGAGCAAGGGGTTGGATCCCACCAAAAATACAAGGAAGAAGAGAGATAGGGAGAAACACTTTGCTTCACACAATAAACACCTACCAGTCATGACACACACTCTTCAAAGAGGCACTACTCACATTGGAGGTAAAAATGAAGGAGGTTTGAAGAAAGTAGATGATGGCAGAATGACAGTTGTTGGCAATGAGAGGTTCTGTGACACAAGAAAGAGAAAGCAAGTCAAGGGAAAGGGTGAAAACAATAAAGAGAATCAACAGAATATGAATGGTGGTTCAGGTGAAAGGCAACCTACTCAAGGTAGGACAAATGATATTTTGGGTGACATTGTCAATAGGATGAACACCCAGCTTGTGACAAATCAAATGGGAGAAATACAAATAGAGTATCCCCAGATGGATGAGATTCTCCAAGAAATTACAGTGTATGATGCATTGTCTCCTTTACTCAACTCCCGATTACCAGAGAGGACTGACACTGGGGAGAGTAATGATGCAATGGACATAACACCCATGTATCCAAAAGAGAATACCCTCTATAAACTACATCCCATTGAGTCAAGTTATACCATGACATGAACCCCTGATGTAAAGTCCTCAAACACCAATGCCAATGACCCAAGGATGACAGACCCCGGAAAGTCATCCACCAATGGTATACATGAAATTGAAGAGTATGTCACCAAGGATGGTCATCTCAATAACATGAAGAGAGTGAAAGATCATCAAGAGAGGATGGGGAGTGATTTGAAATCAAACAATATATGATATGGACTGTAAATCAATTGTGGACTCTGGAACCAATGTAGAGAGTAGATCTGTTCTGGACTCTAGATCAGATATGGACTGTAGACCAACTGTCGACTCAAACCCACAAAAATCATTAAACATCTCTCTCTTCACCTTCATCACCCATGATTCTTCTACTCTCCCAAGATATAACCCTGACATACTTGATGCAGAGGAGGAGGCCAGGAGGGTAGTTGCCCAAATCTATGAAGAGGATAGGAGGGTTATGCAAAAGCATAGGGACCATTCCATGAACAACAAAGTCTGTGCACCCAATGAAGTAAGACTGGACAATGCACCCCTCTCCATGGATTTTTTTTCCAAGGTATCATCACTGCAACTTTACTCAGTTGATGATATACAAGAGGAGAGATCCAAAGGAGAGGGAGTACAACCAGAGCCATGGTATCACAAACAACATCATAGTGTTGAATGATGATCTCAGTGGGAGAGTGTTGAGATGCTTTGTACAACAGAAAAGTGTAAGTCACTTGAAAGAAGAGATCAGGGGTGCAGAGACATTGTTGGATGTGTTGAAAAGTTGTGCATGGGCATGTGTAGAGTACTTTGGTCACAAGCAAAAGAAGAAGATAACCAAGTCAATCTTTTCCTTGTCAGTAAAAGAAGGAGAGGATGAAAATCTGTTGCTCAAATCTCGACCAGAAATGAATAGGGTGTACACAGTCATCAAAATGCCAAAGTAATCTATGGATAGTGATCATTTTTGGTTTGACCCCCACACAAACAACAGAGACAGTGAAAAACTAGAGACCATGGTCAAAACCATGTTGGAATACACTCAAAATGTTTTCTCTCAACTGACGGAGGAACTGCAAAGATATGGTCTCACATATACAGACAGGTTTGTTTCAGACCTGTGGGGTATCATAAGTTTGGGAGATGTTTGATGTGTTTTGAAATAAAGTTAAGAAAGTATTGTAGTTATTGTGTTGTCACTTTATTATTCTTATTACAATATGGTACAACATCGACTGGAAAGAAACTCACATCTTTCTTCAATCATAAACACACACTTTTCAAATGCAGATCTAATGCTTGTACTTTTCAACCTCACACTGAGGTGTCCCATCCCCCAGAGATGAGCAAACTTTTTGCCAACCTCCACTGCCCCAGCATCAACATGCTTTGCAACACCCATGACAAGACAGGCTGCAGGTAGGTATTGAAAACTTTTCCAGTTGTGAACACTTCTAAACTCCTCTAGATGCCAAAACAGGTTATCAGTAGATCGACAGTTCTGACTATCATAGACCAACATCACTGCATCTGCTGTTTTGAGTGAAGATTTTCTAAGAGACTGGGCCATTTCATCTGGGGATGTGTCAACAACTTCTACCTTTTCTGTTAAGACAATGGTGGTATGAAGGTCTTCAATTGTCTGTTCATAGTCTATGGAGATGGAACCATAACAGAGTTAGTTCACCATACAGGTTTTACCAACTCGGCTGTCCCCAATCAAAACTATAGTATACCCATTATGCTTGTTTCTTGACATGATTGTCTTTTCTCTTATGAGTAAGAATGATATCTGACGTACAGCAAATGTGAATGTACAAAACCTAAACTGACAACTCCTTATATATATCTATATATATTTCCAATCACTTTATTTTCAATCAATACAATCTATCTATACAAATTTCACCATTTTCTTTTTGGTACAACAAGGACACAACTGAACTTGGCAAAGGAGCACAAACACTTGGTAAAAGTATACCACTTTCAGAAAGTTTGTATTGGAATCCATGTGCTTCTGGGTTGACAAACAACTCGGGTCTCATTCCCTTGAACTGAACCAACATTGCTGACCATACACCATGATCTTTGTGATAGATGGTGGGATGAATCTCTTTGTTTGACACTGAGCACATCTTTGTCAGAGTATCTGGTAAGGACATAATCTTGGTCCGGGTCAGAGATATTGGGTCTGTTGCAACAAGAAGATGGTTGATGTCCTCTGTGTCAAACTGGTTGAACCAGGCAGGTGCATTGTGCATGAATGATTTCTGAGACATGCTCCATGATCTCCTGCCTCATTTCTGCCACTTATCATCCACAACCTGGGAAATAAACTCATCAAGGGTATCTGTTGAGACACCTTCCACACCCAGGTTGCTCTATCCATATCTGTACTTTGAGAAAGTATTGTCTTTGCTCTGCCTGTCTTTATTCCTGTTATTCAGCTACCCTTTTTCCTCTTCTGGTGATGTCTACACCTGTTGATGATGGACATTAAAATGACATCCCTTAGGTTTTGGTCCATTTTGGTAATGATTATGGTTGTGAGTAGAGGGAAAGTGGAGAAATATGTGGCGATCTAATCATCATGATGTTTGTCTGACTTGGAAACCAAGTTATGTCCACCCTGGGATATTTCCTTTGAAAGTATACACAATACTATTTAGACACCTCTCAGTGCCTATAGATGAGCATTTGTAAATAAGTAGTGATACACTTAGGATAACCAATAACAAGATGATACAACAAAACTATTGTTTTACTTTTGATGACACAAGTGACTACTTTGTCAATACACAGACACATGTCTAAACAAGTGTTTCTTTTTGGTTCTTTACTGTTCTGTGTGATAGATATATTGGACATGATTTTTTCCTTTTTAGGACATCCCTAACCAGGTTGAATCTCTCCTTAGTATTCATCACATCTAGGCTGTTTTCTGAAAGGACTACAACAAACAAAGGACAAGCATTGTTATCTAAATCAAGATCATTGAAAATGTATCAAAGGATGTAAAACTATTTTATTTCAAGTGAGCTCACCATATCCTCTAATGTAGAGCATCACGTCCACATCCATGCTCCTCACATCTTTCAAGTATAGAGCCAAATCACTGTGGTAGCTATACCTTGTTATGGACAATTCATCATGGTTTTCTCTCACCAAAAACAACACAATGGTTGCAAGATTCAATGCACACCAACACACCATAACTCCAATAGCTATGAAATGAGGACTATGTGATGTAATGCAAGGGTTGAGGACCAAGATCAAATTACCACTAAATAAAGGTACCACAAAAAAGAGTAGCATTCTAAATAGCATAAGAAAGAGATTTCACCCATGTAAAGACATTGCTATGAAACAGGGGAGAGCAACAGAGAGTAGTATACCCATCACAATCACAATCAATGGTCCCCATCTCTTGTAGTAACACATTATGAACAGTTCACTCCACAGACAGGATCCTAGGTGCACCAAAAACTTGTGTGTTTCCACAGGTTTGGAGGAGATGGTCTTGCTATCTTTTCTCCTACAATAAGAGTTGATGTGTTCCTTAGACAGTAGGGTGTTTTGAAGAGTTCACTTGGTCTGATCATCTGTGATTTTGTTCTTCTCTAACACTTTGTCAGACATGTGCTTAATTTCTGTCCCAAGTGTGCATTTCCAGTGGAAGCTTGACCACAAGATCGGAAGCACCATCATCATTATAAGTGACACAAGTGCCAACCCATAGCAAGATGCAGTATTGCCATCAATGGAGGCAGGTCTCCTTGAAATAGGACACATTACTGAGAATCCTTCCTGGTAATCTGCCCTGCATCCATAAAGGTGGTATCTTTCCCAAAAGTAAAATCTGCCAACAATGGTAGATAGAGCTCCAAATCCAAGTAGAGTAATTTGCAGAATAAATAATCCCTTGTTTAAAAATATGCATGTGTTAAAAGAGGATCAGAGGAATTGGACCTTTCGGAGTTGTGATAATGTCTGTACCATTTTATTGTTATGAATGAAGTTGGGAGACATTACTAGATGAAAACTCACTTATAGATGTTGGCCAAGTAGATGCCCACAGAGCAAATGCAATCATGCCAAGCCCAAGAGTGAGGAATAACAACCAAGCTCTCATGTTTAACATATAGTTTCATTTGCTGTAAATGCCATTGCACTTGTAAACAACCATGAAGGATGATGGAAAGGACACATCCCGATATCAAAGCCATTGTGCCATAACTAAGCCATGGTTCACAGCTGTTGTTTTGACAGAACAGTATGAGCCCTATAGTCAGGGAAGACACATACACACAGAGAAAGGTGAGAGCTCCAAACTCATGGGAATATATCTTTGTGGACGTATTACTATTCCTTTCTACTAGAAGCCCCTGAGTGGGGTCATCTATTATATTACATGGGTCTGAACCATGTCCAAGACTGTCCATGAGTAATTTTACATGCTGGTTTAGGGCTACATATTCCATCTCCAAGTGTTGAAATCCTTTGTAAAAATATCTCATGAAAATGTAATATACCAAACATATGACACTGTCGAAGATCAGTCATGTGGAAAGACTCTGACATTCTTTGGAGGATATAAATATTTCATACACCACACCTACAATAAGTCCAATAGTATTGAATAAGGCAAAAATGATGTACCACCAATCCTTTGCAATAATTGCCATCTTAGGTGGCTAGACAAAAATGTAGCAGTAAAGGGCACTAGTATTTGTCTCTTTCAAAAATATCAGTGTATCTATCACTTGATGTTTGTGAGAGGTTTGGTGGTCACTGAAATGTACTGTACCCTTTGACCATAGGAGGATTCTGTACAAAAATTCCACACTAAGAGATGCTGACCATACACCATTCTCAAAATCCCATCCTATGAGTATTTGATCCCTTACAACATCAACATAGTATGCTGTCATTCTGTGTCCAGTTTTCAGGTACATCATAGCTCAACCTTCTAAGAGCCTCTGTTGCCTTTGGTCTGCTTGTTGGTAATGGGTTGATCATGTCCAACAAAACACTTGCAACCTCCATACCCAGAACATGACCTATCTGGTTGTAGAGACCCAGGCCATTTCCACTCTCTATCAGTGACTTCCTCACAGCTCTCCTCAATGCAGCTTTCCTCTTGATGATACTGCAGCCAGCTTTGCAGATCATGGACATTTCCCACAGATTTTTCTCAATCTCCAACATTTCTGACCTGGAGCAGCCTCTCCTCACTGACACCAGAAGATCCAACCAGTTTAAGAGGACTTGGTCTTTTGGGAAGTCCTCTTCCACGGACAACTTGGATCACAAACCCCAATGTGGTTCAACAAGAGCATTGCAACACTGTAAAAGTCAGATTTTTCATCCAGGACACATCCACTAGATACTCCCATAACCTCTGACAAGAAGGTAATGGGTTATCCATATCCTGGAATGTTGACTGCATTACAAAGTATGGTCCTTCCTCTTATGAAAGTAGCTCTGCACATATGGGAGCTGTGCCTGTGCTACAGAGTTCAGTATGCCTTCTTTTGTGATTTGTCCAAATGGAAGACTGGAAAGACATCTTGGACTTTGGCCCCACTTCTTGATGCCTCCCTCACTCTCAATGTCCAGAAAGGAGGTCATCTCAGATAGACCAAAATTGATCAACTTCACCTTTCTCCTAGTCAGATAATATGGCACATTGTCAGGCTTCAGATCTAGGGGCAACACATGAAGATGATGTAGATGTGCACATGCCTGAAGGAGGTGTCTCAACATGGTTTTGGGCTCTATCAAGAATCCCATACTTCCACATAACTTGATAGAGGGGCCACAAATTCTGACTGTATCTCACCAACCAGAGGGACCTGTTCACCTTCGATCATCTTAACAATCATCTTTCTTCCATAGACTTTTGGTACCACTCCAGTGCCAGAAAGATATTTCATGACCACATACTCCTTGCTGAGGTAAACTGCTTTAGCCAGAAAGGTAGTGAAGTCTTCTCCTTTTTTCAGAGTCTTGTGTGCAGTTATCCTCAAAGAAGGATCTCTGGTGAAGTATACCTCCCCATATGATCCCTTATTTCTGATATGATGTACATAATGTAGGAAGAACACTGTGTTTGAATCTATAGACATGATTCTATATATGTACATGGTCAAGTGTGTATGTTTATTGTGGAAGTACAACTACAAAGTCAAAATGGGATCTACAGATGTATGTTATCCTATCTCGAGTTTAAATCTGACAAGTCTTCTTGTGGATCATGGAGGTCACTTTTCCCTGAGATCCTGACCAATTTATTCCATGCCTGAGTATCAAATCTTGTCCCAGGGGAGTGACTTTTCAAGAAAGCAGTAGTCTTGTTGTAGCCTGGAACTATCACTACAAGAGTTATGGAGAGGGACACTTGCTTGATGATCTTTCTTTTCTTGCTAAAGTCTTGTAGTCTGTCAGCAATGTTGCATACGATGGAACTGAGTTTCTTCCAAGTGTGAGGTGACAACACAGTGAATGTACCATTCTCATGCCATCTGTCTTCCAAGACAACAAACCCATTTACTTTTTTCAGGACTATGTGTGCTCCAAGTTTGTTTGAATGTGAAATTGTGTCTGCTTACTTGGTTCTGCTGTGTATTAGTACAGAGGGTGTCTTGGTGCAAGTCTCTCACAGAACTGGATCACTTCCTGGTGGTATGTCAAATCATCTCTGACATAGTAGTGAGTGACAGATTGACAATTTCTATCCAACAATGAACCCAACAGAGAGTCACAGGTTTTATGGGAGGTGTGTTCGAGATTGTCTAAGTAAAATGTCAATGTGGTCACTCCTCTTGGAAGATTTCCTAATGGAAGTTGCCTTATGGACTGTCTCACACTTCCCACTCCATTGACAAGTCTTTTCATCTCCTGTTTGATACCAATGAGATCTCCTGTATTATATCCAATTGTGTTATTCATCATGACAGCAATGAGTGAAGAGTCTCTGTGTACCATCAAGTCTGATAGCCTTGACATATACCATCCTGCATCTATGCAAAGTCCTTCCCTGAGTGCAATGATTGGGTCCACATACTTGTTTGCAGTGAGAGATATATGCCAGTTATATCTTGTTTTCTGTCTGTGATCCACATGCATGTATTCAACTTGTTCACAGAGTTTTGGCAATTGGAGACCATATCTGGATCTAGTCCTTCCTACAGTGGCTGCAATCTTACAATACCTGTCACCATCCTCATCATAGCCCCTAAATGGCCTCCTTTGAATGAGCTCTCGCATTGAAAATGCACCTTCCTTTATCATGGTGATCTTGGTCTTCATAAGCTCTACCACTTGTGAACACCTCATCTTCTTTTCCTCATTTTCTCCCCTTAGAAAATCAATCCAGACTTCGGGACCATTTTCATCTTTGTAAAATGTCCTTGTCCACATCTCATTGGAGTTTTCCAAAAAAACTTGAAAGACACCTCCTTCTCCATATATCCTGTCAATAGACATGACATGTCCTTCAACCATCCGTGACCAGCCATCTACATGGACAGAATGCTTTTGTTGTCTGTCATCAATTTTGAAGGGGGTAGGACATCTGGAAAATCATACATGGGACCTTTTCTAATACAGAGGTACCATCCACAAACTGCTATGTCCAATGACTTGGATTCAAGATCTGCGTCTATAGGGATGGCTGTTGACTGAATACTGGTAACTCCTTTTGTCTTGACTTGAAATAAACTGTTGTCTGTTTGCCAGTGGATGTACCTCTTTTTCAATGGAAAATGGATAGAGCAGAATGATGACCCCCCCCCCCCCGCACTTCACGTTTAGTTTACTGCTTATTTGTTTGTTGTCCAGGTCTTCACCACAAGGGCTATTTCTCTATGTACTACATCTTTGATTGCTCCAGTCTTCCACATGTCCAATATGTTTGTGTCTCTTGTCTGGGGTACATCAAGTACAAGTCTAACAAAGCAACTGTCTGTGTCTCCAGCAATTACCATGGGGGATCCTTTCAATGCAGGGTGGTGAATATTGTGTACAATCCTTAGTAGTTCTTGGAGGAGGTGCCTTCCAGTTTTTGTGACAATATTTGCAAGGAGTCGATTTGTGAAGGGTACATTCTCTGAGCCACACATGTTTAGACCTATCATATTCATGATGCATGCCTTAAGTGCATTCTCCCTTGTGACATACATTGATCTTCCATCAAAGTCCATTGATATTTTCAGGTGTTCTCTTGCCTTGGCTCTCATCTGCTTCCAATCTTTCAGTATCTTTGGGAGGACTCCTTCCCTTACTATGGGTGAAACACAGTAGATTCCATCCATGAGTGTCTGATAGGTGTGCTCATCTATCAAATCTGTTAGAGTTGTACAACAAAAGTTGAAAGTCTCTATGATACTTGCATACATGGAGTCAAAGTCTAGAGTCACAACAGGATCAAATGTGTAACATGGTTGAGAATCCAACACCAGTCCTCCCTGTAGTGGGGCTTTATTTTTGGGCTCTCCTGGGAGAACTGCCATCTGGGAGTTCATCAACTCCCTTCCCACATTCAGGTTGTACACCTCTGATGATCTCACATAACTCACACCTTTGTTGTAACAGACAAAGCCTGTCCCTGATATTTGTATCTGATATTGAAAGTTTTCTACATGATGATGGACTTGGTTTGACAGGCTCATAGCTCTACAAATGGTCAAAGGAGACTCATGGTCCATCCTTCTCACATCTGGCTATTCCCTGGCACTCAACATGGCAACCCCAAATCCCGAGACATGTGGATGTTGGGGTGTCTTGGTTTTCAGTTTTTGCTTCAAAGCCTGCACTTTATTCATGTCACCCCCAGTTTTGTGGTAAAGGTCGAACAGAGAAAGATTGGAAGAAATGAGGTGATTGCATCTGAGAGAGTCTTCATCCATCACTGTGACTGGGCATTTGCTGTGTTTGGTGAAGATCTGGGAACACTCCTGTGTGAGATGTGATGACTCAAATGTCCTCTTCAGTTTTGAAACATCACTGATGTCATGCACAATGATCACATCTGCATTTATTCCTTTCATCACTTTATATATATTACGTAGGAGTTGTCTCTCATCACTGCATGGTGTGTGTTCACATGTGTCCTCCCCTATCACACCTGATGATGAGGATAGGGTCAGGACATGAGTTTCACTATCTGAAATGATGATAGCCTGGTTTATGATCTGCTCAGGTATGGAGCTTCCATAGAAGATGCCCCCAATTGTGACAGGGCAGTCTTTCTACTTTTGTCTTTCCTAATGAAATATCTCCTCTAAATCATCAAATCCAGATTCCTTCTTTCTCTTCCCATATCCACCAGTGTGTGGTCCTTGTAGTATGTAAGGCAAAGTAAGCTCTCTTCAGTGGATGGGTGTTTTCACAAACACTCTTCAATGGTAAGATGTACTTTTTGTGGAGATGGAGGAACCTGGAAGTGTTTGACATCTCACCAGTGGTGAAAACATCTGGTAAAGCATTACCCCTTTTTGTGTCACATGTAGCATGGTGAGTATCGATGGCATACCATGAAAAAAGAGAAAGCATTCCTATGTTGGACATAAGAGAAGCACTCCTTCCGTTGTCCACAATCCACCTATCTGCAATGATGGACACTCCTCTGTGAACCAAACCATCTTGAAGCATTTTGTATTCTTTGAATGAATGGAGTTCCAGTATCACCATTTCCATATCCACATGCATCGCATTGGATCCATACACACTACGCTTCACTCTACTGACATGTACTGCTGAATGTGAGTCAATCCAGGACTTCTTCTCTTTGTATGTATCCAAGGGGATGGCTATGGTATATGATGGGTCATCAATGTAGATCATGGTAACAGTTACCTCCCTATCATGTGCAAATAGAATCAAACCTGGGGAAGGACATGGATTTAGGGTAGATGCAAAAATGTACATGCTCTCAATGGTTGCCCCGACTTTTGCCATACAGATCAATAGGGTGTGAATAGTGTAGTGCTATGAAAATAAATTTAATGACTGGTAAGTCATGGTGATGGAAGATAAAAATGGTTTTAACACCAGGTGTCGAAGTATAGGTATTAGCAACTTTCTGTGACACTGATATCATGATGACAAAACTTGAGAGCTTCAATGAATCCCATGGATTTGCAAAGACAGGATCCAGAAAGGTGAAGAATTCCTTTGACATTGGAAAGATGGGAAACATATATCATATTGACCACTCCCTGGAGAATTATCATTTCATGGGAAGAGACATCATTCCACAGCAACTGAAAGGCAGAGACATGAATGAAGCTTGGATGAGAAGAGCTATGCTGCTGTCTCCAGACTATCTATATGAGAAAAGTGCCAGGTCAAGAAAGACAGACAGAGATCTTTACCATCTTGGAGAATTGATTCTAGGAAGGGAAGGGCATGTTCCCAATGAAAGGATCACATACCAAATGGTAATGAATTGGGAGAGATTTTTGGGTGACCATCCACTGAAGGTTCTCTTCTCAAAGCATCTTCAAAGATGTAGATGGGGAGAGATCATGAGCAGCAATATAGACGGAAACTCTGTTGTGGACCTGACCACAATGACAGCATGGAGGGTTCAAGACATCCATCTGCACCATCCAAGGCACTTCTATGAATGTAGGCTCTACACCCTACCCACTCTGGACAATGATAAAGATCTCTCAAACTTTGATGATGATGAAGAATGGGGAAGGTTATCTCACTACACCATGACCTATGTATACAACCCCATACTTGAGACAGACTTTGAGGAAGAACTACCTCTCTACTCAGCCATGCAACAACTCAAATAGCTCTACAAGGCTGTTGCAGGTGAGATGGGAGATGGAGCAGTATGTAGGTTATATCAAGATCCCAACATTGCCTCCTTTCTTCTCTCTTCTTACAATAACTTCATGATGAGTGAGAAACTACCCACAAGCTTGACAAGAAGAAGATGGAAGCCATAGGTATAACAAAACCAAAGAGAAAATGTACCAATGTTCCATCTGTTGGTGAATGCAGAGTATGCTGTGAAGTTGTACTCTCAAGAGCAAGCAGACACTGTATGGATGTGTGTTGAACTGGTGAGAGACCATTTGGTGGATATCTTTGAGGGAAGGAACAGATGTGACTGGAGCATATGTCCAAATTGGAATCTGTGCCACACTGGATACCTCTGTGTGGAGATCCCAAATCAATTGAAGAAAGGCTTTGGTTTTCTATACCATACACCAGGGAAAAGTAGGATAGTGGACTCATGCAATGCACAGAAGAGCAACCAGGGATACACCACAGAGGTTGATCCAGATTTTGGAAAACCAAGAAGGAGACCAATGTGATACCTACTGGTAAAGAAACTAAGGGAGGGACAGAGTTTGGAGATTTCAGACAATGGATATTTCCAGGTAGAGGTGGCAAACACAGAACTGTATTCACAGACATTTGACACTTCTGTAAAAGACATGTGTGATAGTTGGGACAAACAACCTATGCTTGTAATGCTAAAAGGGGGAAACTGGCATGTTCATCTCCAGATCTTCAGCAAAGGTCTTGATGGTGACAACAATGTGGAAATGTGGAGAAGGGTTGCATTGGAAGAAATGGGAATGGGTGTCTTTGCCAGAATGGGATATCTCATCATTCCAAGCAGTGTGACCATTGATCCCAGTGAAATACATCAAGTGGTGAGAATGAGTACATCAGAAAATATTCCAATCTTTGGACGGGACAGAGAGAGAAACAACCTCTTCATTCACATTTCTGTCCTGAGTGACATGTCAAGATTGGAGGGAATAGTGGAAGAGAAGTCAAATATGATGAAAATGGTCTTGGAGAAGAACTTGTTTAAGAACATGACAGAGTATGCCACAGTCATGCTGTTTGACAGAGAAACTGTGTACTCAAAATCAAAATATCCATGAATCTATTTCCTTCATTGATGTGGAAGACACTGCATTCAGGAGGCATAATGGGTCACTACCAGAGTTCAGTTGTGACAACTACCAGAGACAAAACAAGGATGATGGTTTTGTGATATCTTGACTAGGAAGATCGTAAGATGAATCCAGATTATGAACTACCTAACAATTCCTCTTTCGATACTTAAGTGAGAATGGAATAACTCACACAAACAACAAAATAAAGTTCCCTAGATATTATATAATATCTAGTATATAGATTTAATGATGATATATATATATAGAAATCCTAAATAGACGAGTCTAGTGAGTGTGGCCAAACACTCGTAGACTTTAAAAGATAACATCTATTGGACTCAGAATCTAATAGATTCCTGATTCCTTCTAAGTTAGTGGTTGATCTAGCATTCGGGAATAGATATGGTGTGGACACTGGAGACCAGGGGTGTCTCCATGGTTCTCTCAAATGTAGAGCCTTATATACATAAAATCCTTGGATCAGACAAGGGAAACTCACTGTCTGAGTGAGGCGTGCTTGTCTGGCCAAGGTTACATATGTCAATTTCCTATTGTTATGGTTTAAGTAGGGGATACGCAGTTAATAGCATATTATGCATTGCATGAATATGAGACCCCAAGACATACAGACATTCAAACTCATAGATATTTAATATCCCAAAAGACCATGATATCTGTGGATATCACAGTTTAAACACCTACATCAGAGATATCACCGAAAATGTCTCACTTTCAAAGATATGATGATACAAGGGTACGTTGTAAAAAGAATGAAAGAGAGACAAGCTTCAAAGGATGATAGAGTAATTGAGGAGTTCAGAAATAAGTTGGAAGAAGATATCCAGAACCACTTGAAAGAAATACCAAACATGTATGTCCATCTCCGAAAAGCCACAGAGTTAATACTATGTGATCAAAACATGGAAATAGATCACGACACATCATCTAGTGAAACTGGAAGTGCAGAAGATACACAGAAAAGGAAAAGGAAAATGACAGATGAAAATGATAAGAGGGTAAAGACTCAGAGGTTTGAGAAGACTTTGTAAAAAGTAATGAAATAAAATGATCTAGTTCACAAAAACTTGATGAGTACTGTCCATACCATTTATTTTGAAAAACATCTACACTCATCAATATTTGACATCGAATACACATAACACTACCTATTACCTCCTCTGTCGGACATCCCTTGCAAATGCTACCATCAGTTCAATTGTCAATGCCATTACCAATATCACATCTCCCATATAACGCAATGTTACAGAGGGTGATCCAAACACAGGGCAGTTATTTGTAGCAAAAAATGTGCTGTCCATTTCACTGATTGTTCGATAACATTCTTGTATGCTCATGGGACCCCGAGGATCAGAACACTTCTCAATGATGGCATCTTCATTGGCATCAGATTGTATGCATGTATTGATGATTGACAGACAGTTCATGACAAAATCCAAGATGCTATATGCTACAGAAATATAGAGAGAGGTGTTCATTGGACTATCCATTATATGTTTCACATTTTCCCTGTACCTTTTGGTCTCCATGGTGTAATGCATGACCAGAATGGAAAAAAAAGGTAAAGCAGTTGATATGTGTGCCAATGGAGGAATATCTTGTATCACAATATTTACTGTCATACTACACAGAACCAGTACAGTACAGAAGAATAATATCTTGGAAGATGGAGGCTTGTAATCGTAGGTATCCTTTGGTAAAGATCCAGAATTTTTGGATGAGACAGGTTGAAATATCTTGCTTGCATCCCAAATATAGAAACTCTACAATCTATAAAATGCTGTTGGTAAAAATCTAAAAAGTATAACAGGAAGTAGGTAGATTGAACCAAGGGTTGTTCCCAATACAGATGCAGGACACTGATTTGATAGCTTATTGGCTCAAAAGAGAAGTGTGACTGATTTCAGGCATTTCGCAACCAGATCATGTCTTTTACATTCCACAAGGCTCTCATCTGGTCTATCCTCTG
>JYMV01041030.1_pt1 | contig 31660 bp, 31 predicted proteins | sample 338911 | NCBI WGS metagenome assembly JYMV01 (sample SAMN03354496, study PRJNA234377) | hydrothermal vent metagenome | biome: Deep sea; feature: Hydrothermal plumes at the Eastern Lau Spreading Center, Western Pacific Ocean; material: Seawater | place: Tonga | collected 2009 | depth 2000 m m
TATCTGACTTCCAAGCTTAGTTGGTAAACATGATAATGATAATCATTCTCAGTTACAATAATTATTTTTCCTCTATCCATTGTTTTTGCAAACAATAATAACAACCGACAAAAGTTCTGAGTTATAATTTCGACGAAGTTTTGTGATTACACCACAGCCAAGAATCAATGCCCTCAAAAAAACTCTATAGAATCATATTTACCAATCAAGGCAAGGTTTATGAAATCTATGCCAGGAATGTTAACAGCAGCAATATATTTGGTTTTATTGAAATCGAGAAAATCATCTTCGGTGAGCGAACATCGTTAGTCGTTGACCCCTCTGAAGAGAAAATTAAGACTGAATTTAGTGGAGTTACCAAAACCAACATCCCCATGCATTCTGTATTGAGAATTGATGAAGTGGACAAACAGGGCATCAGTAAAATTAGCAAAGTCGACGGAGACAATGTCACTCACTTACCCGGTACTGTTTATCTACCAAAAGATAAGCCCAAAGAATAAATGAGCTTAATTTGAAGGGCAAAGCATGATTGAAATAAAAGGCCCACCCTCTCACTCGCCGTTCAGATTGCAACAACTTCTCGAAGAATTAAGAAAACTCAATGGTTCAATTGAGGATCTTGGAGCTCGTCACACGCATTTTATTGATTCCAGTGATCAACTGACACAAAAAGAACTTGAGGTACTAAAAATTCTCCTGACCTATGGTCCAGATTGGGACATAGGTCCAGAAGAGGGTGAAAAAATCATTGTTATCCCAAGGCTTGGAACCATCTCACCTTGGTCAAGCAAGGCAACAGAGATAGCTCGACTGTCTGGATTATCCACAATTCGTCGTATTGAAAGGGGGATAATTTATACCCTTGTTAGCAGCAGAGATGTAGAGAAGAAGGACTTGCAATCTCTATTTGGTAAACTCCATGATCGGATGACACAAACGGCACTTTTGCATGGCCAGGATGCTCAATTGTTGTTTCAATCCCAAGCTCCTAAAGAGTTATGTTCTATACCGCTATTGTCTCAAGGATTGACTGCGTTGCAACGGGCAAATGTTGAACTTGGTCTGGCGCTATCACTCCAGGAAATGGAGTATTTGATTGAGAACTTTGAGCGGTTGAAACGCGATCCCACAGACGCGGAATTGATGATGTTTGCCCAAGCCAATTCTGAGCATTGCCGGCATAAAGTTTTCAATGCTGATTGGATCATTGACGGGGTCAAACAAGATTACACTCTGTTCGATATGATCAAACACACCTACCAATCATTTCCCGAAGGTATTTTGTCTGCCTACAAAGATAATGCAGCAGTTATGACTGGTGGACCTGGCAAGTGGTTCTTGCCCGATTCTGAAAAAAAATCCTATTCATTTTTTAACGATGATATACATTCGATGATGAAGGTAGAGACGCACAATCACCCCACTGCCATCTCACCTTTCCCCGGAGCTGCAACTGGATCCGGTGGGGAAATTAGAGATGAGGCTGCTACCGGTAGGGGAGGTATTCCTAAAGCAGGCTTGACTGGATTTGCCGTCTCACACCTCCAGATACCTGACTTTGTGCAACCTTGGGAGCAGAGCATTGGCAGACCTGATCGCATTGCCTCTGCCTTAGAGATTATGATTGAAGGCCCAATTGGCGGAGCATCCTTTAATAATGAATTTGGCAGGCCCAACATATTGGGGTTTTTTAGAACGTTTGAAACCCAAAATAAACCGGATGAAAATTTCGCTTGGGGGTACCACAAACCAATAATGATTGTCGGTGGTTTGGGGAATATTTCTGGCTCATCGGTGGATAAATGTGCTGCCGAAGATGAGTCTCTTTTGATTGTTTTGGGAGGTCCAGCCATGCTGATTGGCTTAGGAGGGGGTTCCGCTTCTTCACTCTCATCGGGGATGAGCACAGAAGATTTGGATTACGCTTCTGTGCAACGTGGAAACGCAGAATTAGAGAGAAGAGTTCAGGAAGTAATTAACCAGTGTTTTTCCATGGCCATCGATGAATCTTCTGATGGGAATCCCATTCTCTTGATTCACGATGTAGGAGCTGGAGGTTTATCTAATGCCATCCCTGAGGTTGTCGACCACAGCCAAATGGGCGCAGATCTTGAATTGAGGAGCATACCTAATGCGGAACCGGGCATGGCTCCATTGGAGATATGGTGCAACGAAGCTCAAGAACGCTATGTTCTGGCTATTGATGCAGGCAATCTGACTCTATTTGATCGTATTTGTAAACGAGAAAGATGTCCATACGCTGTCGTTGGCACGATCAAAGAGCACGGCAATCTTAAATTGCACGATGATCATTATGATAACTACCCAATAGATATGCCCATGGATGTTCTTTTTGGCAACCCTCCCCAAACACAGATCAATATAGGAACGAGTAATGTGCAAATTGAAATGGGGAATCTAGATTTTATAAACATTGATCAGGCTTGCGAGTACATTCTTCGTTTTCCAACCGTTGCTGATAAAACTTTTCTCATTCATATTGGCGACAGGACTGTAGGTGGTTTGGTATCCCAAGATCAGTTTGTTGGACCTTGGCAAGTTCCAGTTAGTGATGTTGGGGTTACAATTAAAGACCATAGTTCTTTTCAAGGCGAAGCCATGGCGATTGGAGAGCGGACACCGATTGCGATTTTAAATCCTTCGGCTTCCGGTCGATTGGCAGTTGGGGAAGCCATTACCAATATCCTGTCTGCTTCCATTGACAATATAAGTGATATAAAACTCTCAGCAAACTGGATGTCGTCAATCGAGACGGACGCACAAAAACAGGCTTTATATGAAACGGTTGAAGCCGTCACCTTGGATTTATGCAGCAAGCTTGGTCTCGTCATACCAGTTGGCAAAGATTCACTCTCAATGCAAACGACTTGGGAGGAGGCAGATGTGACAAAAAAAGTGACGGCACCTTTGTCTCTGGTGGTATCTGCTTTTGCACCTTTGATGGATGTAAGAGAAACAATTACACCTGAATTGCAAAAAATAAAAAACTCCAAGTTATTACTGATTGATTTAGGCCGTGGTAAAAATAGATTGGGTGGTTCATGCCTGTCTCAGGTTTATAATGTTGCTGCTGGGGAGCCAGCTGACCTGGATGATCCAGATTTACTAGCCAATTTTTTCTCTGCAATCAAAAAATTAAAACAACATCAGAAAATTTTGGCTTATCACGATCGATCCGACGGCGGGTTGTTTGCAACATTATGTGAAATGTCCTTCGCCGGCAAAATGGGTTTGACGGTTAGTCTCAGTTCAGAATCTAAAACCGAAACCATTGCTGCCTTATTTAGTGAAGAATTGGGTGCGGTTATCCAAATTAATGCTGAAGATTGTTCTGGAGTATTAAAGGTATTTGAAGATTATAAATTGGAAGAATGTATTTCAGTAGTTGCAGATGTTACTGAGAAAGATGAAATAGTGATCAACTCCAAGCATGGTTATAATCAAACATTCAGCTTATTTGATCTGCGACGAATGTGGTCTGAGCTATCCTGTAAAATGCAGTCTTTAAGGGACAATCCGGTTACCGCAAAAGAGGGTTTTGAAGCCTTACTTGATGCAACAGACCCAGGTATTCAGCCCGTAATCAGTTTTGATATGTCGAATCTTTGCAAATCCAAAGTTGGTAAAAACCAAAAGCGACCAATGGTGGCAATACTTCGTGATCAAGGTGTAAACAGCCATGTTGAGATGGCAGCAGCCTTTGATGTAGCTGGATTTGAAGCCCACGATGTTCATATGACTGATATTCTTGATGCCAATCATAGTTTGGATGATTTTGTTGGTTTGGTTGCTTGTGGTGGTTTTTCCTACGGAGACGTTTTAGGTGCTGGGGGTGGTTGGGCAAAAACAATCCTCTTCCACTCAAAAGCAAGGAAGGAATTCGAATTGTTTTTTTCCCGTGAAGATACATTTACCCTTGGTGTTTGCAATGGTTGTCAAATGTTGTCTCAATTAAGAGACATTATTCCAGGGACAAACCACTGGCCACAATTTGTTGCCAATCTTTCAGAGCAATTTGAGGCAAGGTTGAATGTTGTTGAAGTCCTGAAAAGTAAGTCACTCTTTTTTACCGACATGGAGGGCAGCTTTTTACCCATTGCTACCTCCCACGGCGAGGGAAGAGTTCAATTCTATGGGCATTCTGATCATCTTACTTTGAGCGACAATCAACAGACTTGTATCCGCTACGTTGATAATTTCAGAAATCCAGCATCGCAGTACCCAGCAAATCCGAACGGTTCCGAGGGAGGTTTGGCGGCCCTGTGCTCTGCCGATGGGAGAGTGAGTGTGGTTATGCCGCATCCAGAAAGAGTACTTCGGTCCATTCAGTATTCCTGGCACCCACCAGAATGGGGTGAATACGGACCTTGGCTGAAAATGTTTCAAAACGCGAGGGATTGGATTGGTTGATTCTAAAATATTGGTGGTGAAGGATGACAACATTGCATCCTATGGGTTTGGTGATGATCATCCATTCGGCCCAGACCGACACGATGCTTTTCACCGGTATTTAGCCGCTTCTGGCGTTGCCAGTTTGGTTCATTTAGCTGCTTCTGAGTACATAGCTGTTAGGGCAGATATAGAGAGGTTTCACACCTCTGAATATATTGACCGAGTAATTGCACAATGTCAGTTGGGGAAAGGATTTTTGGACGCTGGAGACACACCTGCGATTCGGGGCCTTTATGAATCTTCCCTGGCTGTGGTTGGTGCTTCTTTATTTGCTGCGGAAGAAATACTGTCAGAACGATTTAAAAGGGCATTCGTTCCCATTGCTGGACTCCACCATGCCAGAAGAAACTCGGCCGGCGGATTCTGCGTTTTTAACGACATTGGTGTGGTTATCGAAACATTGAGGCAGAAGCATGGGATCAATAGAATTGCCTATGTCGATATAGATGCCCATCACGGAGACGGTGTTTATTATTCCTACGAACGAGACCCGGATCTGATTTTTGTAGATGTACATGAAGACGGACACTTTTTGTATCCCGGAACCGGTTTTGCTGAAGAGATAGGCATTGGACCTGCTGAGGGAACGAAGAAAAATATTTCACTAAAACCCGGGGACGGCGATGTTGAATTTCAGGAGGAATGGCCTCACATTGAAACCTTCCTTGATGACTCTGCACCGGATTTTTTTATCCTTCAATGTGGGGCAGACAGTTTATTGGGTGATCCCATAACCAATCTTGAGCTTTCTGAGAAATCTCATTATCTTGCTGCCAAGTCACTCACAGCATTGGCTGAAAAACATGCACAGGGACGAATAGTTGCTTTCGGTGGAGGAGGTTACAACAGAGACAATATTGGTAGAGCATGGACCCAAGTGGTGAAAGCATTTGTAGATCATCCATAAAAAAATCGATCTATGTTCTCTAAGTAAGTAAAATCACAGTACCAAGAATAATATTCTGGCTAAGAGAATGATTATAGATCAAAAAATTTCTGATTTGGATCCTGAGCTCAGTGCTGCAGTAACGGCTGAATTACAAAGGCAAGAAGAACATATAGAGTTGATAGCATCGGAGAATTATGCAAGTCCAGGTGTTATGGCGCTCCAGGGATCGGTGTTGACAAACAAATACGCAGAGGGATATCCGTCACGTCGATACTACGGCGGTTGTGAGAATGTTGATGTTGCTGAAAACCTAGCAATTGATAGAGCCAAACAACTTTTTTCTGCTGATTTTGTTAATGTTCAAGCCCATTCAGGCTCTCAAGCAAACATGGCCGTTTATATGTCTTTGCTAGAGCCAGGAGACATCATACTTGGAATGAGCCTTTCCGAAGGAGGCCACTTAACACATGGATCACCGGTAAATTTTTCCGGTAGGTTGTACAACTTTTTCGGCTATGGATTAGACCGGGAAACAGGCATGATTGACTACGATCGTCTTGAGGTTTTAGCTAAAGAACAAAAACCAAAAATGATCGTTGGGGGCTTTTCTGCATATTCTCGTATTGCTGACTGGGATAAGTTTAGAGAGATAGCAGATACAGTCGGTGCATATTTGATGGTTGATATGGCTCATATTGCAGGTCTTGTTGCCGCTGGTTGTTATCCGAATCCGGTGCCAATAGCGGATGTTACAACATCGACCACACACAAAACACTAAGGGGGCCCAGAGGAGGCCTGATATTAGGCAGGGCGAATGAAGAAATTGAAAAAGCGATTAATAAACAAGTCTTTCCAGGCACACAAGGGGGACCGATGATGCACGTGATTGCTGCAAAAGCTTTTGCATTTTTAGAAGCAATGCATCCAGATTTTGTTGGCTATCAAAAACAGGTTATTGCCAATGCCAAACTCATGGCAAAACTATTTATGGAATCAGATTTCAAGGTTGTTTCTGGAGGCACAGACAGCCATCTATTCTTGTTGGATCTAACCGACAAAAATATCACCGGTGCCGAAGCAGAGACAACTCTGGGTCAAGCCCATATAACTCTGAATAAGAATGCAGTACCCAACGATAAAAGATCGCCTATGATTACAAGCGGTCTTAGAATTGGCACCCCAGCAATAACAACTCGCGGTTTTGAAGAAAATGAAGTCACCAAACTGGTGGAATTGATAGTCTCAATTCTTGCAGACATTGAAAACCAGGATCAAATTCTCTTGGTTAAGAACCAAGTTCAGCAACTGTGTAAACAATTTCCTGTTTACAATCTGATTTAGAATTATGCACTGCCCTTTTTGCGGTAACCAAGAAACCAAAGTGGTAGATTCCAGATTAGCTGGAGATGGATACCAAATTAGACGCAGAAGAGAGTGTGTGGGATGTTCTGAAAGGTTTACTACCTTTGAATCTGCAGAATTTGTTTTACCAAAATTGATAAAGAGAGATCAGTCCCGTGAGCCTTTCGATGAGACTAAATTGAGGAGCGGAATCCTTAAGGCAACGGAAAAGAGACCTATAAGCAGTGAAGTTATTGAAGAACTGATCTCAAGAGTGATTCGAAAAGTTCAAAAAATGGGAGAAAGGGAGATTCAGTCAAGACTGCTGGGTGAAATAGTGATTGAGGAATTGAGAGAAATTGATGAAATCGCTTTTGTTAGATACGCCTCTGTTTACCGAAGATTCCAGGATCTAGAGGAATTTGAAAAGGAAATAGAATCGCTTCGTGAAGCCTCAAAAACAGAGGTAAAAGGGACTCAGTTTTCTATTTTTCCAGAAGAAGAGGAGTAGTAACTATACACACTGAAGAACACGAAAAATACATGCAGATTGCATTGGATTTAGCCAAGAAAGGAATGCACACTGCAAAGCCAAATCCCAGAGTTGGCTGCATCGTTGTTAGTGAAAATAAAATCGTTGGCCAAGGGTGGCACAGGCAAACGGGCGAAGCTCATGCCGAGGCGATTGCCCTGTCAGAAGCAGGGGATAAAGCAAAAGACTCAACAGTCTACAGCACACTCGAACCGTGCACTCACTTTGGGCAGACTCCTCCTTGCGTCGAAGCATTGATCGCTGCCGCAGTTGGGAAAGTTGTTTATGCCATGGAGGATCCTAATCCTGTGGTTTCAGGCCAGAGCAGGAAGATACTTGAATCAGCTGAAATTGAGGTCATTTCAGGGGTTTTAAGTCAAGAAAGCAAAGATTTAAATATCGGTTTTAACAAGCGTATGAAATATGGACTGCCTTACATTCGAACTAAAATCGCTGCCAGTATTGATGGAAAAACAGCTCTACGGAATGGGGAAAGCCAATGGATTAGTTCACAACAATCCAGAGATGATGTCCAACTGTGGAGAGCGAGAAGTTGTGCACTAGTAACCTCAATTGACACAGTCATTGCAGATGACCCTTCCTTGAACGTAAGAATTAATGATTTTTCAGACATTGACCAACCTACAAGAGTTATTTTGGATTCACAGTTGCGAATTAAGGGCGATTATAAAATTCTCCAATCACCCGGAGATGTGATTGTGTACAGTTTACAACAGGTTCATAATGACCCAATTTTTGAGGGAATGATTGAAAATACAAACGAACGTGATGGACATGTTTCGCTGGAGTCTGTATTTCGTGATTTAGCAAAAAAGGAGATCAATGAGGTTATGTTTGAATGTGGAGGAACCTTAAATGGCGCACTGTTAAAACAAAATTTCATAGATGAAATTATTATTTATTTAGCCCCTTGTATACTGGGCGATCAAGCAAACAATATGTTCAGCTTGCCTGCAATATCGGCCATGTCAGAAAGATATAATTTTAATTTAATTCAAGTCGACAGAACCGGTGATGATATTAGGGTCATTTTGAGGAAAGCAAATCCAGTTTGACAATACTGGATCAATGGCTAAGCATAACCCCAAGTGGTTAAGCACAAATTTAGATGGCAAAAACAGATAAAATTTCAAATCATTATGCTCAAATCGAGGACATCATTGAGGATATCCGATTAGGGAAAATGGTTATCATTGTCGACGATGAAGATCGAGAGAATGAAGGTGATCTTATGATGGCTGCCGACAAAGTAAAGCCTGAAGACATCAACTTTATGTTGCAGTATGCACGTGGATTAATGTGTCTCACTTTAACCCAAAACAGATGTAAAGCATTGGGAATAGCTCTCATGGTCCCGAAAACAGGCTGTGATCATTCAACCAATTTTACCGTCTCAATTGAAGCTTCCCAAGGAGTTACTACGGGAAGTTCTGTGCACGATCGAGCTAGAACAATCAGAGCTGCAGTTGCAGTGGATGCACAGCCGAAGGACTTAAAGCAGCCCGGCCATGTATTTCCCTTAATGGCGAGACAGGGAGGTGTTTTAACGAGGGCAGGGCATACCGAAGCTGGATGTGATCTCACTCGACTAGCTGGCCTGAGATCTGCAGCTATTATTGTGGAGATTCTAAACAAAAATGGGGCAATGGCCAGTAGAGCTGAGCTCTTTCAGTTTGCGGCCAAACACCAACTCAAAATTGCTACCATTGCTGACTTAATTCTTTATCGACTGGCAAATGAGGATTCCCATGTCTGAGAGCAATAACAAAAATGAAGATACCAGATTGACAAAAAAAGGTCGTTCGGGTTCCAGGCAATTGTTGCTGCAAACCCTCTACCAGTATCAACTCAATGGCGACGGTTTCGATGTGTTATTTTCACAATCAAAGCAAACAAAAGAATTTGCTCGGATCGACCAAGCACACTTTAAATGTCTTTTACAGGAAATTCTAAAAGATCCAGATAAATTGGACAAAATTTCATCCAAGCATTCAGACAGGCCGAGCGAACAACTTGACCCCATCGAACGAGCAATCATTTGGATCGGTTTGATTGAACTTTTGTCTCATGAAGACACACCAGCGAAGGTTGTTATCAATGAAGCAATAGAGTTGGCAAAAGTTTATGGATCACAAGATAGCTACCAATTTGTCAATGCGGTTTTGGATGCGTTTCTAAAAGAACATTCATCACGCTGAAATTTTTTTCATGCCATCATTTGGGGAAATAGAAGTTATAGAAGCCTTGCAAGAGTCAACAAGGGTAGCACCAGAAAATGTGGTTCTAGGGATTGGCGACGATGCAGCTGTTACTAAAATAGAACCCGGCTATCAACTGGTCACGGCGACGGATGTCATTGCCGCTGGCACTCACTATCCAGAGGGCATTGATGCCCAAGCAATAGGGCATAGATCTCTTGCAGTAAATCTAAGTGATATTGCCGCAATGGGGGCGACTCCAGTGTGGGCAAACTTAATTTTCAGCGTCCCGGTCATTAAGAAAGATTGGGTAGATAAATTTATTCTAGGATTTTCATCACTCGCGAATGCAAACAATGTGACTCTCATTGGTGGCGACACCATTCGTGGCCCAGAATTTTTTGCAGTCTCTTTACAAGGGATCGTTGCTGACAACCAATACGTTTCAAGGGCAGGCGCTCAGTTAGGAGATTCTATTTATGTTTCTGGGTTCTTAGGGGATGCTTCCCACGGCAGGGAAATCATTGAGAAAAATCGAATTGCTGAGGTAAATGCGTCTTTGGTAAAAAAATTTTTATATCCCACTCCGAGAATAAAACAAGCAAAAGAACTCAATCAGATAGCGTCATCCATGATTGATTTATCAGACGGCCTTTATAGTGATTTGGGAAAAATCTTATCCGAAAGCGATAAGGGCGCTCGGATCGATGTTTCCAAACTGCCAATTTCACAAACATTAACCCATCTTTTGGGAAGAGAAAAATCAATTGAGAAAGCGCTTATAGGCGGTGATGATTATGAACTGTGTTTTACAGTGCCAAAAATCAGACAAAACGAATTTGACTTATTAACCCAATCCATTCAAGAGACTAAATACACATACATTGGTGAAATAACGAGAGAGAATGAATTGAAATTGCTAGACCAGGGGGATGAGTACAAGCTTTCTGCCAATCCTTATTCTCATTTTTAGCTTGTAAGGATTGCATGTTCAAAATATAAAATGTTGGATTACACCAAAAGAGCCAAAAACTATGACAAAAGGTGGCAGCATTATTGTCTTCCTTCTTTTTCCAAACCTTTACAAATCTTAGATCTCAATCATGATTCAAGCCTTCTTGATGTGGGTTGTGGAACGGGAATTTTTTTAGAAATGGTAGAAAAAAAATTTCCAGCTACCCAGTTCAATGGCATTGACCCCAATCAAGCCATGTTGGCAAAAGCCGCTGAAAAACTCTCAAGCAAAGTCCATTTAGAAGTGGGGAATGCCGAGTCCCTTCCATACGATTCCCAATCATTTGATTGGGTGGTGTTGTCCAATTGTTTTGGTCATATCAACAATCAAGAAGCTGCTTTGAATGAAGCTCATAGGGTTTTAACAGACGATGGGAAAATAATTATCACTGATTGGACTAGAGATTTTTTGACCATGCGAATTTTAAATCTCTACGTTCAATTGTTTGATTATGCCAAATACAACAGCTTAAAGAGTTCTGAAACAATTGCGATGCTGGAGAAGCTGCATTTTAACTGCCTCAGTGCAGAAAGTTATAAAATCAATTGGTTCTGGGGGCTCTACACTATTCTTGGCGCAAAGAGATAGACTGTAGGCATGATAAACATCAATTCTAGAGACGTTTTTAGTCATCCTGCTTTTTTTCTGGCTACAGGATTTGGTATAGGCTTGATCCCTTTTGCACCAGGGACTTGGGGTAGCTTACTTGGCATTCTCATTTATCTCGCTTTGCATGCTCTGGGCTTGACGTCCTTATGGGAACTGTTGATCATCCTTCTGTTTTTCTTTTTAGCTCTTTGGGCCTGTAATGTGGTTTTAGAAAAACGTGACGTTCACGACCATCCTGCGCTTGTCATCGATGAAACAGTCGCAATGATGTTGCTTTTAGTAACCATTCCGATAACAACTGTTTGGGTAATCGTTGCATTTTTGACTTTCCGGGTACTGGATATCTTTAAACCGTGGCCTATCTCGACGGTTGATGCCAAAATTAAAACTGGTCTAGGGGTGATGTTGGATGATCTGGTGGCCGTGCTGATCGGTGGTTTTTTAATCTTTATCGTTCGCCTATTACTTTAATTGCTCATCCGTTGCTTTGAGTTCATCTTCCATAAGAATTTTTATCTTCATCTCTGTTTCTGCAAGGGTTTTTTGACATTCTCTGGATAATTTGACTCCCTGTTCGAACTTTTTTAGAGCTTGATCCAATTCAAGTTCACCATTTTCAAGCTCTGCAACCAATTTTTCGAGATCAGATAAGCTTTCTTCAATTGTTTTCTTCTGATTTTTTGTTGTACTCATTGCATGCACACCACGGGTTTTTTTACGATCAAATATTAGGTTTGCATAGACTTTTCTCAGGGTCAATCAATAATAATAAAGTTTGAGTATTGTTGAAATACCACATCTGTTGTAAAATTAGAACCATTCTAATTATTTTAAAGGTTGAGGAGGTTAAAATGAGTTTGAAGGGGAGTCAAACAGAACAAAATTTGAAGGACGCATTTGCAGGTGAATCCCAGGCAAATAGACGCTACTTGTATTTCGCAGCAAAGGCGGATGTTGAAGGGTACAACGATGTTTCTGCGGTATTTAGATCCACGGGTGAGGGAGAGACTGGGCATGCTCACGGACATCTTAATTATCTTGAAGAAACAGGCGATCCTGCAACAGGTCTACCAATTGGCAGGACGTCAGACAACTTGAGAGCTGCTATTGCAGGGGAGACCTATGAATATACTGATATGTATCCCGGAATGGCAAAGACAGCAAGAGACGAAGGTTTTGAAGAAATAGCAGATTGGTTTGAAACCTTGGCCAAAGCTGAGCGTTCACACGCGAATCGTTTTCAGCAAGCATTGGATAATTTGGACTGATCTGAACAATTTTTGATAGTCATTTTTCCGATTGCTGAACTTGCAATAATCAACTGAAGGGGTGAAATCTTTTCGCCCCTTTTTTACACATGGACAAAGAGTGAAGAAAATACAAGAAGGAAGTTTAGAAGCTCCTATTCGTCATCCAATTGACTGGCAAGGAGATGATTTTGACAATCCCAAACTGTTGTTTGATGAACTGAAACGGGTTTTTAATATCTGCAGCGGTTGTCGCAGGTGTTTTAACCTTTGCGATGCTTTTCCAAAACTATTTGATTTGGTTGATGAGACTCCAACCGGTGATATCTATGCAGTCGATGAGGATAAGTTTTGGCAAGTTATCGACAACTGTTACCTGTGTGACACTTGTTTTAAAACAAAATGCCCTTACGTTCCACCGCACGAATTTAACGTTGATTTCCCAAATTTAATGTTGAGGGCAAAAGCACTGAAATTTAAAAAACACGGCCCTACGATTAGGGATAGAATACTCAGTAATCCAGAGAAGCTTGGCTCTATTGCTGGGATCCCGGTGGTTGCAGAAGCAGTCAATGCAACGAATAACTCAAAGTTAGGTCGACTGATTGTTGAAAAAACTCTTGGCATCGATCGTACTGCACCACGACCTATGTTTCATCGAAGGACTGTCAGAAAAAAACTTTCAAATTATTCCAAGAACAACGACAAGGTGAAGCAAAATTCAAAAAACCCAGGGGTGGTATTGTTTTTGACCTGTTATGGCAACAACAATAATCCTGAGATTGTTGAGGACACAATAGCTTGCTTTGAACAAAGCAATGTCCCCATTGTGTTTGCTTCAACAGAGAAATGTTGCGGCATGCCCAAGCTGGAACTCGGTGATATCAAATCGGTAGAAGCTGCGAAAAACATCAACGTGCCAGAACTTCACTCATGGGCAATCGATGGCTGGAAGATCACTTCGCCAATTCCCTCATGTGTGCTTATGTTTAAACAAGAATTGCCACTTCTTTTCCCAGAAGAGCAAAAAGTTAAAGCAGTAGCAGAAGCTTTTGTGGATCCATTTGAATACTTGTACCAGCTCAACAAAGAAGGCAATTTTAATAAAAATTTCAAATCTTCTTTGGGATCTGTTTTTTATCAAGTGCCCTGCCACCTGAAAGTTCAAAGTATCGGTTTAAAAACCCGAGACATCCTGGAAATGATCCCTGAAACAAAAGTTACTTCCATGGAACGATGTTCAGGCCATGACGGGACTTATGGGGTGAAAAAAGAATTTAGACAATCATCGGTAAAAATCGGTAAACCAGTCGCTCAGAAACTGGATCAGCAAAACTACGACCAATTTACATCCGACTGTCCAATGGCAGGGGCACAAATAGAGTCAATTAGCACAAGTGAAGTTAGTTATGCCCATCCAATGACATTGCTGAGAAGAGCTTACGAGATTTAGGAGAAAGAGTGCAAAAAAAGCTCGTTATTCAGGATTTGTACAGTCCGGAAGACTATTCAAAAATAAGAGAATCATTCAGGCGTGAAATTTTGGCGCACAAATCTTCACGTAGTATAGCTATTGGCAACCACGTAAGATTGCTATTCGAAGATCGAATGACCATTCAATACCAGATACAGGAAATGCTTCGGGTTGAGAAGATTTTTGAAGAGCAGGCTATTCAAGATGAATTGGATACCTATAATCCGTTGATTCCAGATGGCAATAATTGGAAGGTTACAATGCTCATTGAATACCCTGAGCCTGAACAGAGGCAAAAAGCATTGTCTTTGTTGGTTGGCATTGAAAACCTGGTTTGGGTGAAGATTGGTGATTCAGACAAAGTTTTTGCTATAGCGGATGAGGATTTGGATAGAAGCACACCCGACAAGACATCCTCAGTTCACTTTTTGCGATTTGAGTTAACCTCAACGCAAGCTAAAAATCTTGATAAATCAGTTCCTATTACTATTGGGATTGATCACAATAACTACCAACATCAAACAGACATTTGCAAAACTACCAAAGCATCAATAATAGAGGACCTTGATCAAATCTAGTTTCTTTAGAATAATTAAAAATCATGACAAAAGATTATACCGCTTCGGATATTGAAGTATTAAGTGGGCTAGAACCTGTTCAAAAAAGACCCAGTATGTTTACCAACACGGAATGTCCCAATCACCTAGCTTACGAAGTCATTGATAACAGTGTTGATGAAGCAATCGCTGGGCATTGCAAAAAAATTTCCGTTGTTCTGCACAAAGACGGTTCTCTTGAGGTTGCTGATGATGGCAGAGGCATGCCCGTTGACGATCACCCAGAAGAAAAAATTCCTGCAGTTGAACTGATTTTGTCAAGATTGCATGCAGGTGCAAAATTTTCCAATAAGAGTTACCGGTTTTCCGGTGGTCTTCACGGTGTTGGGGTCTCCGTAGTAAATGCACTTTCAAAAAACCTTGAAGTTTGGATAAAACGCGAGGGACATGAATACAACCTTAGTTTTCAAAATGGAGAGAAAACATCAGAACTGGAAATTGTTGGGGGTGTAGGTAAGACCAATACAGGAACTACCATAAGGTTCTGGGCCAATGGAAAGTATTTTGATTCTGACCGGATTAATGTAAAGGATTTGAAACATAATTTGAGAGCCAAGGCGGTCCTGTGCCCCGGACTTAATATTAAATTCTTTGTTGAAGAAACCGAGGAAAAATTTACATGGCTATATCAAGGCGGAGTAAATGAGTATTTATCTGAAGAATTAAAAGGGCTTGATTGCATCCCTTCTAAGCCTTTCTATGGCAGCAGCAGAGCCAAAAATGAAGAGGTAGAATGGAGCTTGACCTGGCCTGAAGAGGAGTCCGAGGGAATACAGGAATCCTACGTTAATTTAATTCCTACCAGGCAAGGTGGAACTCATGTTTCTGGGTTTAGAAGTGGGTTGGTAGAGGCAATCAAAGATTTTTCCGAGTACAGAAACCTGCTACCAAGGGGTATTAAATTATCGCCTGAAGATGTTTGGTTTGGAATCAGCTTTATTCTCTCCGTCCGTCTAGAAGAACCACAATTCACAGGACAAACAAAAGAGAAATTGAGATCTAGAAGTGCCACTGCCTATGTGGCCGGTGTCATTAAAGATGCCTTTACTTTGTGGTTAAATCGACACCCCGAAGCTGGAGATCAAATCACTTTACGGGCAATTCAAAATGCTCAGAAAAGAATCAAGAAGTATAAAAAAATCAAACGAAAAAAACTAACTGGTGGACCGACTTTGCCAGGAAAATTGGCTGATTGCACAAGCGACGAGCCAGATTTATGTGAGCTTTTTCTTGTTGAAGGTGATTCGGCAGGCGGCTCTGCTAAGCAGGCTCGTGATAGAAAACATCAAGCAATTTTACCGCTTCGAGGGAAGATACTTAACAGCTGGGAAGTTGATGAATCTAATTTATTGTCCTCACAGGAAATCAGTAATATTGCTTTGGCAATGGGAGTTTATCCAGGTTCAGATGATCTGGAGAATCTCCGTTATAATAAAATCTGTATTCTTGCTGATGCTGATTCAGACGGTCAACATATTGCTACTTTAATCTGTGCCTTGTTTGTCAAACATTTTCCAGAATTGGTTCGCAGTGGTCATATTTACGTTGCCATGCCTCCTTTGTATAGAATTGATGTTGGCAAACAGGTTTTTTATGCTTTGGATGACACGGAACGAGAAGCACAGTTGACAAAAATTAAAAAGCAAAAAATAAATGGAAAACTTACCGTTACCAGGTTTAAAGGTTTGGGTGAAATGAGTCCAGCTCAATTGCGTGAAACAACCATGAAACCTGAAACCAGAAGACTGGTACAATTAACCATTACGGCTGAAGATGGCACCATCGAGATGCTGGATATGTTGATGGCAAAAAAACGGTATCCAGATCGCCGTAAATGGCTCGAAGAGAAAGGCAACCTGGCAGAAGTATAGTATGGGCGATCAAAAGGAATTGGATTTTACCACTGGATCCAATGGCACTGCGATAGATATTCAACCGCTAAAGGAATTTGCGGAGAAAGCGTATTTGGATTATTCCATGTACGTCATACTAGATCGAGCATTGCCGTTCGTTGGTGACGGTTTAAAACCAGTGCAAAGAAGAATCATCTACGCGATGTCGGAATTGGGTTTATCGGTGAAATCCAAACCAAAAAAATCTGCAAGGACTGTGGGCGATGTTTTGGGGAAATACCATCCACATGGAGACACCGCTTGTTATGAGGCAATGGTTAGCATGGCTCAAGATTTTTCTTACCGTTATCCACTGATCATTGGCCAAGGAAACTGGGGATCTTACGATGACCCAAAATCATTTGCTGCCATGCGATATACGGAAGCTAAACTTAGCGCTTACACCAAGCTCCTTTTGTTAGAATTGGGCCAAGGTACAGTGGATTGGAAGCTTAATTTCGATGGAACCTTGAACGAACCAGTCTATCTCCCAGCAAGATTACCCAATCTTATACTCAATGGAGTGACAGGAATTGCTGTTGGCATGTCAACTGATATTCCTCCGCATAACATCCGAGAAATGGCGACGCTTCTGAACAAGTTAATCGTCAACCCTGAGTTGTCTATTGGCCAACTATTAAGAAGTAACAAATTCCAGGGACCTGATTTTCCTTCTGGCGGGGAGATCATTACCCCTATTAGTGAAATTAAAAATATTTACAAAAAAGGTATAGGAACGATCAAAATTAGGGCTCGTTATCGAAAAGAAAAGGGCGTCATTGTCATCGATGAACTACCCTATCAAATTTCCGGGAACAAGATCATTGAGCAGATTGCTCTGCAAATGAAAGACAAGAAACTGCCACTTGTAACCGACATCAATGATGAGTCGGATCATAAAACACCAATTAGGGTTGTGATTACACCCAAATCATCAAGAGTTGATACCAGTGAATTGATGAGTCATTTATTTGCCACCACAGATCTTGAAAAAACCATCCGAGTTAACATGAATGCAATTGGACTGGACGGTAAACCCAAGATTTATGATTTAAAAACCCTATTGCTGGAATGGCTTAAGTTCAGGTTCCTAACGGTCAAAAAAAGACTCGAGTTTCGATTAGATGAAGTTGAGTCCCGGCTTCATATCCTAGAAGGATTGATGATCATTTATTTAAATCTTGATGAAGTTATCCGTATCGTTCGAGAGCAGGAAAAGCCTAAAGAAAAATTAATCAAAAAATTCAAACTAACCGACTTGCAAGCAGAATCCATATTAAACCTTAGGCTGAGAAATTTAGCTAAACTCGAAGAACAAAAGATTCAACTTGAGAAAGACGATCTGGATTCTGAGCAAAAAAGCCTGGCTAAACTTCTCGAAAGCAAGAAAAAAATAAATCAGCTTATTCAAAAAGAAATTTTGGAGGATGCAAAGGAATTTGGCGATGATCGGAGAACAAAGTTTAACGAGGAGGCAGAGACTTCACAAGCACTCCACGAAACTCAACTGGCATCCAGCGATCCGGTTACTATAATTTTGTCACAGAGTGGTTGGGTTAGGTCTGCCAAAGGGTCAGTTGATGAGCCGGAAAAGCTAAACTATAAAACAGGCGATGCTTACCTAACCTCGGTTGGAGGAAGGAGCAATCAATTTACTGTATTCATTGACAGTACAGGACGAGTTTACAGCATCGTTACAAACACGCTTCCATCGGCACGAAGTCAGGGTGAACCTTTATCGAGTCGACTTAACCCGCCGGACGGTGCTACCTTCGCCGGAATTATGTCAGGAACAGCCAAAACTCAATGGTTGCTGGCAACAAGTAATGGCTATGGATTTTTTGCCAAAGTCAGTGATTTATACACAAAAAACAGGAAAGGAAAATCATGTTTAAGAGTTACAGGCGATGCCAATGTTTTAATTCCAGCCGATACCAGACAAACAGGTTATCCTAAGGGAACTTTGATTGCTGCTGCAAATTCTGCCGGTAAACTGTTGATTTTCTCATCCGATCAAATCGCCCAGATGACCAAAGGGAAAGGCCTCAAAATTATTGGCATACCACCCAAAAAATTTAAAGCAGGCAAAGAAAGATTGGTCTCTGTTGTTGTTTTAAATTCCAAGGATTCTTTGCGTGTCTACAGTGGTAAAAAACCGAAAATAATTAGACCCGAAGATTTTCATCATTTCCTGAGTGATAGAGGCAAAAGAGGACGTTCTGTTCCGCCGTTTAAAAAAATAGATTCTTTGGCAATAGAGCCTAAATAAATTTCAGACATCAGGAGTTTTTGTAATGTCAACATACAAGAGCGGTGACTTTAGGTCCGGCTTAAAGATATTAATTGATGGTCAACCGTACACAATTCTAGAATCTGAATTCAACAAGCCTGGTAAGGGGCAAGCATTCAATAAATTAAAGGTTAAGAATCTGAGAAACGGTAAAGTATTGGAAAAAACGGTAAAAATTGGAGGTAGTCTTGAGCAGGCAGACGTAATCCTTCGGAACATGCAATACCTCTACACTGACGGCAATCTATGGCATTTTATGGACATGAAATCCTACGAGCAACTCGCGACCACTGTGGAGGCAATTCAGAGTTCACAAGAGTGGTTCAAGGAGGAGGCCATTTGCACAGTCACGTTATGGAATAACGAAGTTATTTTGGTGGAACCGCCTAATTTTATTGAAGTTAAGGTTGTGAAAACCGATCCAGGCTTACGCGGAGATACGGCTCAAGGAGGTTTTAAACCTGCTCAAATTGAGACCGGTGCAAAAGTAAGGGTTCCTTTATTTATTAATCAGGGCGAATGTATAAAAGTTGATACCAGAACTGGTGAATACGTTTCTAGAGTAAAAGGATAGGATTAGATGCGATTAAAAATAATTTATTATTTAATCGTGTCATTGTTATTAATTGCAATCCTTTTAGGAATTAAGAACATTCTGTTACCTTTTTAAATTTTTGCATTTTTATTGGTCACCTTTCGTACGACTGTCCTTATCCTTTGTTGAAGGTGAACCTCGTTTGCTGAAATACCTAAAGGATTTTATTAGTAGCACCACAACTAAGACCAATACTATGATCATGCCTTCCATTTGATATCCCCCGGGTTAATCTTCTTTATTCTAAACAAAAGAAACTGCCATCATAATTAAACAAACTAAAGAGCCAAACCATAAAAGTGTTCTTAAATAAATAATCCCTGCAGCATAAGAGATTAAATATAGAGCTCTAAAAATGAGCCAATACATAGCCAGTGAAGTGTTATCCACCTCTACAATTATGGAAAGAAGACACAAGGCTAAAAAAACAGGGAAGCTTTCCTTAAAATTTGTTGATGCTCTCCTTACTCTCCGAGACATCGCAGACTCTTTCACTGCCCCATCTCTGTTAGAAAGCAAATATTCCACATTCTTGGCATTTAAGATCATTGGCAATAACCAAATATGTAAAAGTGCCAGCAATAGTGATAAAAGTATTAAGGTTTGCATAATTAACTCCATTGGTGAATTTAACCTCTATTCTAACCTAGACCAAACCACTAGGGATGGGTACCTCAGCAATAATTTCTCCCATTTTTAGATTGCCATCCACCTCAATATTATTAGACCATTGTAACTGAGAGGTCTCAGGAAAGAGCAGTAAAACGGTTGAGCCTAAATTAAAACGGCCCATTTCTTCTCCTCTGGAAATCGCTATCGGTTGCTCGCTTTCACCCAGCCCAGATTGCCAAGAAGGGGAAATGGAAGATACGTTTAAAGCAGCAACTAAAATTAAAATGAAAGGTGAGATTGGACCCTCAAAAACGTTCATTAAACGCTGGTTTTTGATGTATAAATTGGGTATTTTTGTAACTGAATTTTGATTTACAGAAAATATTTTTCCTGGAATGAGTTCGCTATTTTTTAATGTTCCATCCAGGGGCATATGGACTCTGTGATAATTGTTGGGAGCCAAATAAATGGTGGCAAAATACCCATTCAGATACTCCAAAGCTAATTCCTGATTTTCATGAACCAAATGTTTTAAGGAGTAATTTAAGTTTTTGAGTTGAATCATCGTGTCGCCGTCAATTCTGCCATATGCGAATACAACCCCATCAACAGGAGAGACTACTGCATTTATTGGGCCTTCAGTGGGTCGGAGCTCAGGTTTTATTTCCCTTGTAAAAAAATCGTTAAAAGTTAAATAATCGTCCTTGTTCTCTCTTCGATATTCACCCAAATCTATTTTGTGCCAATGGATAAACCACCCAATTAGGGTGTTTTTTATCATCCGAATTCTGACTCTGGACAGCTTGTAAACGCACCAGGATAAAAATCTCGATGGTGTAATCATTTGAATTTTTGCAAAAAAATTTTTTTTCACGGTTGCCTTGTTCTTGTGTGATCTAATGTAACATCGAAGAATCATGAATAATATTAGTTTGAAGTCGTGGAGTCTTGAAACCAGAGTAATTGATTTAATTCAGGAAGTTGGGCAACTTTTTGACAAGTGTAATCTGTGTTACGGCCATGGCACTGATAATCCCTTGGATGAAGCAGCGGCCTTGGTATTGTTCGTACTTGGCATTGACTACTTGGATGCAGAAGAACCCTCTTTCTCAAAGGTTTCCGCAGTAGAATTCAAGCTGATAGAGAAGCTGGTTGATCAAAGAATTCAAGAAAGGAAACCACTGGCTTTTTTGACCCAAGAAGCTTTCTTTTGTGGGTACAAATTTTATGTTGATGAAAGGGTATTGATCCCAAGATCGCCCATGGCTGAATTGATTCGAAAACAATTTGAACCCTGGATTGATTCGGCATCGGTGGAACGGGTTTTAGATGTTGCAACCGGCAGCGGTTGTTTGGCCGTTGCCATAGCTAAAAATTTTCCAGGTGCAGAGGTTGTGGCCAGCGATGTTTCCGAAGGAGCACTGGAAGTTGCAAGCATCAATGTTGATGGGTTGTCGGTCCGTGAGCAGGTAACTTTGGTGGAATCGGACTTGTTTGAAAATATAGAGGGTGTATTTGATCTGATCGTCTCAAACCCACCTTATGTCGGCTCTAAAAGTTACCAAGCCTTGCCCCCTGAATACCATCATGAGCCGGATTTGGCCTTAATTGCTGGACAAAATGGACTGGATTTTATTGCAAGAATACTGCATGATTCCCCTCCATTTCTCAAAGACAATGGCATACTGGTTTTAGAAATGGGTGAAGTGGCAGAGGAAGCTGAGAAAACTTTTCCTCACCCTTTTAAGTGGGTTGAGTTGGACAATGGTGGGGAAGGAATTGCGGTGTTAGAGGCAAAACATCTCAAATAGTTTTTGGTTACAATAGGTATGTTATGGATGAGGTTAAACTATGGCTGGCAATACAATAGGTAAATTATTCACAGTCACAACATCCGGGGAAAGTCACGGCCCTGGAATGAGTGCTATTGTTGACGGGTGCCCACCCGGTTTGGCGCTCTGTGAAGACGATATTCAGGCCGAACTGGAGAGGCGAAGACCGGGTACATCAAGATTTACATCGCAAAGACGCGAACCTGATCAGGTCAAGATCATATCGGGTGTTTTCGAAGGTACAACAACTGGGACGCCAATCAACTTGGTTATCGATAATGTCGATCAAAAGCCAAAAGATTATTCGGCAATTAAGGACAAATTTAGACCCGGACACGCTGATTTCACCTACCATCACAAATATGGCATCCGGGATTACCGCGGTGGTGGCAGGTCTTCAGCAAGGGAAACGGTTATGAGGGTTGCTGCAGGAGCCATTGCTAAAAAATATCTTCGAGAATATCCAGGAATTGATATTTACGGTTTTTTGAGTCAACTCGGACCGATAAAACTTGACTGCGTTGACAGGGAGGTTATAGGAACCAACCCGTTTTTTTCAGCAGACCCAGGAAAAATTACAGAACTGGAAAATTTTATGGACAAACTCAGAAAAGAGGGAGATTCCATCGGTGCCAAAATTAATGTTGTCGCAACTGGGGTTCCTGTGGGCTTGGGAGAGCCAGTTTTTGACAAGTTAGAAGCGGATATCGCTCATGCACTTATGAGCATTAATGCAGTAAAAGGAATTGAAATAGGGGCAGGATTTTCCGTGGTTACCCAAAAAGGGAGTGAGCATCGGGATGAGATTGATGCCTCTGGGTTTAAACAAAATAACTCTGGTGGCACGCTGGGCGGCATTTCATCTGGCCAAGACATTCTTGCCAGTATTGCTCTCAAACCCACATCAAGCATCGTTAAAACTGCTGATACAATCGACAAGCGAGGAGCCGAAACAGAAATCGTTACCAAAGGTCGGCACGATCCGTGTGTGGGTCTCAGGGCAACACCGATTGCTGAAGCCATGTTAGCAATCGTCTTGATGGACCACTTTTTACGTCACCGGGCTCAAAATGCCGATGTTAAAACTTAATTGCAATTGACTGCTGCAAAATCATGTCTGGATACAATGTAGTTGTTGTTGGTGCCACAGGGTTGGTCGGGGAAACAATCATCTCAATATTGGAGGAAAGGAATTTTCCTCTTGAAAATATGGTCCCCCTGGCGAGCGCTCGCTCTCTCGGCAAGGAAGTGAGCTTCCGTGAAGAAAAAATCCCCATAGTCGAATTGCAATCTTTTGATTTTAAAGGTGTGGATTTTTGCTTTTTTTCAGCAGGAGCCGATGTTTCAAGTGAATTTGTTCCCATCGCAACCAAGCAAGGAGCAATTGTCATTGATAATACCTCATGCTTTCGATACGAGGATGATGTTCCATTGGTGGTTCCTGAAGTCAATCCGGATGCGCTGGCTTCATATACGAGCCGCAATATAATTGCAAACCCAAATTGTTCAACAATTCAGCTGGTTGTAGCCCTGGCACCCATTCATAAAATTGCAAAAATTAAAAGAATTAATGTTGCCACATACCAATCTGCATCCGGTGCCGGTAGACGGTCTCTGGAGTTGCTGAATCAACAGATTGAGGCAAGTTTAGATGGGAGTGATGGTAGTTGGGAGCAGCTTTATGCTTTTAATGTAATACCACAGATTGATGAATTTCAAGAAAACAGTTTTAGCAAAGAAGAAATGAAGCTGGTTTGGGAAACGCAAAAAATTCTCAATGATTATGATCTTCTGGTGAATGCAACAGCAGTCAGGGTTCCGGTTAGAGTAGGACACGCAGAGGCAGTTAACATAGAAACGGAGATTGGCATAACACCCGATCAGGTTAGGGAAATTTTATCTCAATCACAGGGGATCAAGGTTATTGATGACGTCAGCAAAAGTTCCTATCCCACACCAAGAACGCATGGGGATCAAACCGATGATGTGTTTGTAGGTAGAATTCGCAAAGACCATACCTTAAAGAACGGCATTAATTTATGGGTTGTTGCCGATAACATAAGAAAAGGCGGCGCACTAAACAGCATCCAGATAGCAGAGGCGCTGATCCAGAGCTATATTTGAAAAACCTTGTTCAGGGTTTAGGGTAGACTAGAAAAGTGGTTGATTAAACTGGTTGAGCGTAAACATGAGTTGGTTTGAGAAAATAGTTCCGTCACGGATCAAGACAAGAAAAAAACAGCGGTCCAAGTCCGTTCCAGAGGGCGTTTGGATGAAATGTCCAGAATGCAAATCTCAACTCTATCGTGCTGAAATTGAAAAAAATTTATTCGTTTGCAATAAATGTGATCATCACATGAGGATTAGTGCACGTGACCGCCTGAATCAATTTCTGGATCAAGCATCACAGTCAGAGTTGTTCCCCAACATTATTTCTGTGGATCCATTGAATTTCGAAGATACAAAAAAATACAAAGACAGATTAACCCACTCCAAAGAGGTTACCGGTGAGAGCGATGCCTTGTTGGTTATGGAAGGCACTCTAAATAGTATTCAGGTTGTAGCTTGTGCTTTTGAATTTAAATTTCTTGGAGGCTCAATGGGATCTGTGGTGGGAGAAAAATTTGTCCGAGCAGTTGATCGTAGTATTCAGAATAGAGCCCCACTGATTTGTTTCAGTTCAAGTGGCGGTGCTCGCATGCAGGAAGCAATTTTGTCGTTAATGCAGTTGGCAAAAACTACTTCGGCCTTGGTTGATTTAGCTGCTGAGAAAATTCCTTTTATATCGATTTTAACTGACCCAACTACTGGTGGGGTTTCTGCTAGTTTGGCAATGTTGGGGGACATAATTATCGCTGAACCGGGCGCATTAATTGGATTCGCAGGTCCAAGAGTTATCAAGCAGACAGTGGGACAGAAGCTACCATCTGGTTTCCAGACTAGTCAATTCCTTATGGAGAAAGGAGCCTTAGACATGATTGTTGATCGCAGGGAAATGAGAGACACAATCACCGAATTGATTCTAATACTGACTCATTCCAAAAACAAAAGAAAAACACTAGTTTAAATTGTTATTAATAGGATAGTTTTTGTTTATGGAAAATTGGGGACTTGCAGAATGGCTCCATTGGCAGGAGACACTTAATCCAAAAGAAATAGATCTCAGCCTGAACCGAATTCGTAATGTTGCATCAAGATTGGAAGTTCTTCCACCAGATAATCTTACATTCTTAATTGGTGGGACCAACGGCAAGGGAACAACTCTTGCTTTAATTGAAGATATTTTAATACAAAAAGGTTTAAAGGTAGGCGGTTACACGTCACCCCACTTGAATAACTACAATGAACGAATTTGTGTTAACAAAAAACCCGTAGACGATTCAAGGCTGATTGAGTCGTTTAAACTCGTTGAATCGGTTAGGAAAGACATCCCTTTGACCTATTTTGAATTTGGCACTTTGGCAGCCTTTATAACCTTTAATGATCTAAACTGCGAGGCTTGGCTCATTGAGGTTGGTTTAGGAGGCAGGTTGGATGCAACCAATATCATTTCACCTTCCATTTCCATAATTACAAACATTGCTTTGGATCATCAAGAGTGGTTGGGTTCGACGTTGGAAGAAATTGCCAAAGAAAAAGCCGGAATAATATCTGCAAAAATTCCCTGTATTTTTGGGGACCCATCTTTACCAAAGAATATAGAGCAAACAGCTTTAGAAAAGGGTTCTGATTTATATGTATTAGGTAGGGATTTTTCTCTATCAGGTTATTGGGGTCGTTTGGTTTGGCAGGGTAAGGATGCGGCTATTAATTCCATAAGGATTCCATCACATTGGGCGGAGGGAGAAATTGATGATTTGTGTCTTGCCCTCATGGCAATTGAGATTGTGGATTCGGAATTATTACCAACTACAAAAGAATTGAACCATCTTTTAAATAATTTTTCCGTGTCAGGAAGATTTGAAATCATTGAGAAAAAGCAAACTTGGATTCTTGATGTAGCTCACAACCCGCATGCTGCAGAAAATTTAAGGAAGAGACTAGAATCTTTAGATCCTTATAAAAAGATTACTGCTATTTTGAGCTTGATGCAGGATAAAGACATAATTGGTTTTGTTAAGGTATTAGATGATCTAGTTGCACACTGGATAGTATGTGAAATGGATACACCAAGATCTCATTCGGTACAAACGTTACAAAAGAAATTAATTGATTATGGCATCTCTAATGTTACCGCTGAATCAGGACTTCTTGAAGCATTCAGTAATGTTAAAAATCATACTAAAAAAAATGATAGGATACTGATAACCGGCTCCTTTGAGATCGTGGGCCCTGCAAAGAAATGGTTAGACTCAGAGTAATTCTCTTATGAAAGAAAAATTAATAGGTTCCCTACTTTAGCAGTTAATCAATGATGATTTATCACATTGTTTTTCCTAACTTGTCTTTTCCAATAATGATTTTTGGTTCAGAAGAGATAATATCAATGTTGGACTTTGTACTTGTAGTCACTTTAGCGATTTCTACAGTTGTTGGATTTTTTAGAGGATTTGTATCAGAAATTCTATCTTTGCTGGTTTGGGTCATCGCATTTTGGGCTACTTTCAGTTTTGATGATAGCCTAGGTATTTACCTTCTTTCTTCAATTGAGTCGGAAGCTTCTCGAATTTGGTTGTCCCGTTTACTGATAATCGCAATCGTCCTAATCGTTGGGGGAATAATTAATAAATTGTTATCAAAAATTGTGAGTTGGAACTTTTCTGGAAATTTATTTTTCGGTACATTATTTGGCTTTTTTAGAGGTTTAGTTCTTATAACTATCATTATTTTGATTCTTGAAGATACTAGATTGTATAGTGAACCTTGGGTACAGGATGCAATGCTCTTAGAATATGCGGAAAATATCACGGATTTTGTTACCAAATTATTTTTGGATTACTATGAACCCGCAGAAACCCTAATGTTTGAAAAGGGAAATTAATGAAATGTGTGGGATAGTTGGTTTAGTTTCAAAACAAGCGGTTAATCAAGAGTTATACGATGCATTGACAGTTTTGCAGCATCGAGGACAAGATGCCTCCGGAATTATGACCGACGATCAAGGTGTTTTATGTCTGAGGAAAAGCAATGGTCTCGTGACCGATGTATTTTCTGAGAAACACATGTTGCGGCTGCAAGGCAATATGGGCATTGGTCATGTTCGTTATCCAACCGCGGGCTCTCTCAGCTCCATCGAAGCCCAACCGTTTTATGTTAATTCACCCTATGGAATTTGTCTGGCTCATAATGGCAATCTGGTCAACACGGATAAATTAAGACAGCATTTAAATTTGGTCGATAGAAGACATCTTAATACCCAATCTGATACAGAGGTTTTATTAAATCTTTTTGCCCATGAATTGCAAAAGAATTACAAACAAGAACTGACTGCGGAATCCGTGTTCCGAGCAGTCAGGGGTGTTTTTGAGAATTCTTCTGGAGGTTATGCAGTGGTATCAATGATCTTGAATAAAGGTTTGGTTGCTTTCCGAGATCCAAACGGCATCAGGCCCATTGTAATAGGTACCAAAGAATCCGATCAAGGTACTGAATACATGGTAGCTTCCGAAAGTGTTGCTTTGGATGTACTTGGATACAATCTTCTCAGGGATATTTTGCCAGGCGAGGCAATTTACATTGATACCGATGGTAATTTTTCCTCACAACAGTGCGTTGAACCAAAAAGCCACACGCCTTGTATTTTTGAGTTTGTGTATTTTGCCAGACCGGATTCGATCATCGATGGTATTTCGGTTTATAAGTCCAGACTTAGAATGGGCGATAATTTAGCACAAAGCATCATTGCAAAGGGTCTCCATCATGATGTGGATGTGGTGATACCAATCCCTGATACCAGTCGCACCAGCGCCCTGCAGGTTGCTCATCATTTAGGGGTTAAATACAGAGAAGGCTTTATTAAAAATCGCTACATTGGTAGGACTTTTATCATGCCTGGACAGGCGATACGACAGAAATCTGTTCGCCAGAAGCTAAATCCCATTGACCTTGAGATCAGGGACAAGAATGTTTTATTGGTTGATGACTCAATCGTAAGAGGAACGACGTCAAGACAAATTATACAAATGGCAAGGAGATCCGGTGCAAAGAAAGTATTTTTTGCTTCCGCAGCTCCACCGGTTAAATACCCCAATGTTTATGGCATAGACATGCCAGCGGCCAACGAATTAATTGCAAGCAATAAAAGTGATGGAGAGTTGGCTGAAATTATTGGTGCAGATTGGCTTCTTTACCAGACTCTGGAGGATTTAATAAAAGCTGTAGCCTTTGAAGAATCTGGAATCCAATCATTTGATACATCTTGTTTTTCTGGAGAGTATGTAACCGACGATATTACGGAAAAATATCTCAAAATCATCGAATTAAGACGCAACGACGCTGCAAAAGCCGAACTGGAACAGGCGAGAAAGCAACTGGAAATCAACGAACCATCGATTTCGATCAATTAATCAGGTCAATTAATTTAGGCTCTGCATTAACCCATTCTATTATTTTTGCAGCCGATGCCGACCAGTCACCTAAAACCAATCGCACTGATTTTTTACTGTCAATATCAATTGTATGACTATTGGGTCTATGGGTATGACCGTGGATTAATATATCAATGTTATTTTTCTGGATAACAGCAGCTACTTCACTTTCGTTGACATCCATGATGTCATTTGATTTCATCTGTTGGGATTGAATGCTGGTATCTCTTGCTTCATTTAAAATCTCAAGTCGTTTGTTAATTGGAAAATTTAAGAAGCTTCTCTGCCACTCCCGGTTCCTTACTATTTTTCTATACGCTTGGTATTCAACATCATCAATGCAGAACTGGTCGCCGTGACTGAGCATGACTCTTTTATTTTTATACGAGAAGATGGTCGGCTCTTGGAGCAACTCAATACCGGTCTTGGACAAAAAATTCTCCCCGATAAGAAAATCTCTGTTGCCGTGCATCAGGTATGTTTTGATACCTGCTTGGACCAAATTTTTTAGTTGGTCAGTAATCTCACTGTGAAGTGGGTCTTCGTAGTCGTCTCCAATCCAAAACTCAAACAGATCACCCAGTATGTAAAGCTCGGGATTCGGTGTTGAGAGAGCAAGAAGTTCATCAATGAATTCTTGAAATACACTAGTGACCTCAGGTCTGGTGTGGTGCAGATGCAAATCTGAAATAAATAACTTTGTCATATATTTAAGTTGGCGATTGATCCAGATTTATCTATCGTTTTCAGAGACCAGTTTTTTTTGCTTCTAAAATGATGATTGGAGCAACCGGTACATCTTGGAGGTCTTGGAAGGTTTGAGTTGCACTCTGGCCAATTGCAGCAACAACTTCAAACCCACTAATAACCTCTCCAAAAACAGCATAACCCCACCTAGTGGGCATCGGATCCAAGGAAACATTATCTACAAGGTTGATATAGAATTGTGAACTGGCTGTATGCGGTTCATTACTTCTTGCCATGCCTACTGTCATCCGACGATTGCTCAGGCCATTGCCAGATTCATTGACAATCTCAGGTTTGGTTTCCTTCATTTCAAATTCAGTTGTATAACCTCCTGACTGAATAACAAAACCTTCAATGACCCTGTGAAAAATGGTGTTTGTGTAAAACCCTTCTTCCACATAGCTTAAAAAATTTTCGACACTGATCGGGGCTCTGTTTCTATCCAGTTCGAGTGTGAAAGTTCCTGAAGTGGTAACAATTTCGACTTGCGGATAATTTTCAGATGCAATGCTTGGATTGATGAAGATGAAGCAACCGATCAGAGTTAACAACAAATTTTTGAGGTATTTTTTCATAGTTGGAGTCTTATTTATTCAATTCGCAATCCACTTTTCAGATGAGACCTTTCTTTGGTATTTAGGTATTTCTAAATTCAATGTCGAGGCAACTAGAGTATTTTTTAGGAGCATGGCAACTGTCATTGGTCCAACACCACCAGGCACAGGTGAGATCCAAGACGCCCGCTCTTTTGCAACGTCAAATTGAACATCGCCTGTAAGTTTACCACTTGCATCTCTGCTGATACCGATATCGATAACAACAGCACCTTTTTTAATCCAGTCCCCAGGGATAATATTTGGTTTACCGACTGCTACTGCAAGAATTTCTGCTTGGCGCACAAAGTTTTTTAAATTCTTGGTAAAACGGTGGCACACTGTTGTGGTGGCTCCTTTTAGCAATAATTCCAGAGCAAGCGGTCGTCCCACCAAGTTAGAAGCACCAACGATTACGGCGTGTTTACCAATTGCATCAACTCCAATGTAGTCAAGCATTGTTATTACTCCAATTGCGGTACAAGGTCTTAGTATAGGTATTCTCTGCATTAACCGCCCTATGGTATAGGGGTGAAATCCATCAACGTCTTTTTTTGGGTCTATGGTTTCTATAATCTTTGTTTCGTTAATATGATCCGGTAGTGGGAGCTGAACAAGAATGCCATTAACCTCAGGATTGTTGTTCAACGATGCAACCAATTCAATTAGTTCCTTTTCAGATGTAGCTTCAGGCAAATCATAATTGAACGATTGCATTCCTACTTGATCGCAAGCAATTCTTTTGTTTCTGACGTAAATTTTTGATACAGGATTTCCACCAACTTGGACAACTGCCAAACCCGGTGGATTTGTCCCTTCCGTCTTCGCTTTAGAAATTATCTCTTTAATTTCAGAGATGGTTTCTTGGGCGATCATTTTGCCATCAATTATTTTTGCAGTCATATAGAATTACTCTGTTTAAGCTGGGTAAGTCAAGATAGCAAAGGTTAAACTTAGATCCAACTTGGAAAAGTAATTTGAATAATAATAATTCTTTAAAATCGTCTGGTTTTATCCAAATCTCAGTATAATACTGGACTTAATAAGTTTTGAATCATTATCGGGGCATAGCGCAGCCTGGTAGCGCATCTGCTTTGGGAGCAGAGGGTCGGGGGTTCAAATCCCTCTGCCCCGACCATGAATGCAAGCGCCCGTAGCTCAATTGGATAGAGCATCAGCCTTCTAAGCTGAGGGTTGGAGGTTCGAGTCCTCCCGGGCGCGCCATTAAAGGAAAGGTGAACAGTGAAAATAGCAAACATGAAGACTGATAAGGGGGATATCCGCATAGAGTTATTTGATGAGGATGCACCTAATACGGTCAAAAATTTTATCGATTTAATTCAGGATGGTTTCTACGATGGCCTAAATTTTCACCGTGTCATTCCCAATTTTGTTATCCAAGGCGGTTGCCCCAATGGGACTGGAACGGGTGGCCCTGGCCATCATATCGCCTGTGAAATCAATACTAAGAAACACCTTACAGGGTCACTGTCAATGGCCCATGCAGGTAAGGACACGGGTGGCAGTCAGTTTTTTATATGTCACTCTCCCCAGCCCCATCTTGATGGTGTACACACAGTCTTTGGTCAAACCTCCGATACGGATGTGGTAAATGCAATCCAACCGGGAGATAAAATAATCTCAGTTAGTACTGATGAATCTACTGAGTAGAGAAACCAGTCCATATTTACTCCAGCATTCTGATAATCCTGTTGATTGGTTTCCTTGGTCCGAGGAAGCTATAGAGAAAGCAAAACAGGAATCTAAACCAATTCTTTTATCGATTGGCTATTCAAGCTGTCACTGGTGCCACGTTATGGCACATGAATCCTTTGAGGATATAGAAACCAGTGAACTGATGAATAAGTTTTTCGTCAACATTAAACTAGACCGGGAAGAGAGGCCGGATCTTGACAAGATCTACCAAACTTCGTATCAACTTCTGACCAATCAAGCAGGAGGATGGCCGCTAACCGTTTTTATCAATCCGGATACCCTGCAACCTTTTTTCGTAGGAACTTATTTTCCAAAAGTCTCGCGTTATGGCCTGCCTTCATTTAAGGAAGTTCTTGGTGGTGTTTATCACTACTTCAATGAAAATAGAGCCAAAATCCAGGCAGACGGGTCAGCAATCAAAAAATCACTGCTGAAG
>JYMV01020540.1_pt1 | contig 31597 bp, 19 predicted proteins | sample 338911 | NCBI WGS metagenome assembly JYMV01 (sample SAMN03354496, study PRJNA234377) | hydrothermal vent metagenome | biome: Deep sea; feature: Hydrothermal plumes at the Eastern Lau Spreading Center, Western Pacific Ocean; material: Seawater | place: Tonga | collected 2009 | depth 2000 m m
CCCTCAATATTGCTCTGTACGACAAAATTTGAGACTCTCCAGATAACAGGTAATAACAAGTAAATCAACTAACCACAGGAGTTGAAAGCAGCCACAGTCCAAAAACCGTATAAGCAATCATCAAAACTGTTGCAGGAACTTGTCCTTGCAGGGTTTTATCCCAGTTTACTGTTGTATGCAGTTGAAGTAAATGAGCCACAATTACCGCACCAACATGAGCCAGTACAATTCCTGAAACCTGCATGTACCAGATCAATACCGCAGAATCATAATTTGCCAGAAAGGACGAAGTTACAACCCAGTTTACTGTCCCTAACAGGTTCCATCCAAGACCAAAAGGATCAGAGAGCACAATTAAAGCATACTGAATATCAACAAGAAATGTCGGCAAATAATGTGCAAAGTGATAGCCGAAGGCTATCGGAATCAAGGAGTAAATAAAACAACTGGAATGTAGAACTTCCGGATTCAGCCATGATGCAAGTTTTTGAGTGATATAGAATGCTGCTGAAAATACAAGAAATGTAGCAAACAGTCCAAAGGTGTTTGGCCAAATCATTTCAGTACGTCCGGGAAACTCCAACGGATTAATTCCTGTCAGCGACATCCACCAGAAAGTTTTCGATAGACCGTCAAATGAAACCGTTGAAAGCACTAGTAATACAAAGGCAACTCCACCGGTTGGTAACGGTTCAGACCTGAGTAATCCAGCACAAGGCCAGCGAATTGCTGTTCTCTGTAAGTTATTTTCTGCAGCAGTTTTTAAATAAAACGGAGATAGCCAGCTAACCATACGAAAAAACACAGAAAAGGCTTCTCCAGTTTTGAGCCAGTATTTTATGCCGACACTTTTTATCCCTATAATTGTCACCAGCAAATACAGCAAAATCATTTTTGCCAATAATGCAGGATCCATAGGCGAAGGATGGATCAGTTCAAACCACGCAAAACCTAAAAACAGGATGGTCGCAGGCCAATAAGTCCAGCGTTCTGATTCTCCAAAAGATCGTTTTTCATCAACTCGTTTTCCCGCAAAAAGAAAAACTAATTTCTGCAAAGCGTACCAGGGGCTGATTTTTTCCCAAAGATTACCGAACATAGCTGTTAGCAGCGTAAAGCCTGTCCACCAGATCACCCAGACTGTCAACGGCAACAGATTCCGTAATGGGTCCCGATTACCAGTGAAACCAAGCAAGACCAATAACAACAATGTCTGCAATGAAAAAAAACTCAACCAATAATTCGGCTTAATATCTATTTCAGAGTTTTTCGAAATTAGATACTGTCCGGATATTGGCTTGCGAAACACAAATATCATTGCCACAAATGTTAGAGTAACAACAGCAGCGCCACCTATAATGTACAATTGCGTAGGCAGAAGCAATACATGTCCTCTATAACCGGCATGTGCAAAGCTAAGTTTTGGAATTATGAGTGCGACAACTATGGGTAAAAAATATTTGGATACTTGTTGAAGTCTCATTTTGGAATTTCAAATGAAGAGCTGTAATCAATTCACATGAGCTTTCACACCAACATACCTGGCCAGAGGCTCCGGATTTTCAGCAAGTGCCTGAGGGTCATATCCTTCTCTAATAAAACCATTTTCCATAAATACTATCCGATCAGAAATCCTCAAAGTACCTTCAATTTTTTGTTCAACCAACAGAACTCCAACTTTTTCGTTTTTGAGTTTTTCAATAGTCTCGAAGATTGTTGCAATCATACTTGGCATCAGACCTTCACTTGGTTCATCCATCAGCAGGAATTTCGGCTGAAGACACAGAGCCCTCGCGGTTGCTACCATCTGCTGTTCGCCACCGCTTAAAGTTCCTGATTTTTGTGTCATGCGGGTTTTCAAGGCAGGAAACAGAGTGAGAGTCCACTCTAAAACATCTGTAGAGCTTTCACGCACTAAAAGACCCATTTTCAGATTTTCTTCAACCGTCAGTTCGGGAAACAAACGTCGCCCCTGAGGAACATAACCAATTCCGTTTTTTGGAATTTGATGGGCCTGCTGTTCACTTAAAATTGTGCCATCCAATGAAATGCTGCCTGAATAAACTTCAACCAGACCCATAATGCTTTTCAAAAGAGTTGATTTTCCGGCTCCGTTGCGCCCCAAAAGCCCTAATACTTCACCTTCCTTGACTTCCAGAGAAACATCGTTCAGAACTTGTACCTGAGCATACCTGCTGGAAATTCTATCAATTTTTAGCATCAGTTTCCCAAATATGAGGCTTGGACTTCAGAATTATTTTCAATTTCTGTCGGTGTACCCTCAGCCAGAATTGAGCCGTTATCCATGACAGTTACGTGTTCTGCCAAATTGAAGACAACCTCCATATTGTGTTCAATCAGTAGCACATTTACAGTTTTTGAAATTTCACGAATCAGTTGAGTTAAATTTTCAATTTCAGCTTCAGCCAGTCCTTGAGTTGGCTCATCCAAAATCAATAACTCCGGTCCTGCAGCCAGACTCATGGCAACCTCCAATAACTTTTGATGACCGTAAGGCAAAGTTCCCGCAATTTGGTTTTCAACACCTTTGAGTCCGACTTTCAAGAGATATTCTGACACTGCTTTTTCAATATCAGCTTCACTGACCATGCTCCAGTTGCCCAGCAATGTCTTTCTTTTGGACTGTGCTCTTAAAGTTCTTTGTACAGAAAGAGCAACATTCTCATAGCAACTCAGATTGCTAAAAACACTGGTAACCTGAAATGTATAAACAATCCCTGCTTGAACACGTTTAGCGGAAGATATAGCTGTTATATCTTTTCCTTTGAAAGTAATTCGACCGGAAGTAGGTGTAGTACGTCCGCAGATCAGACTGACAAGTGTAGTTTTTCCTGCTCCATTTGGTCCAATAATAGCGTGGATACGATCAGGGTTAAGGTTGAAATTTACATTATTAACTGCAAGCAGACCACCATACTGCCTGGTCAAACCGTGTGTGCTGAGTAAATCTAAGGCAGCCATTTCAACCATTTTTGTCTAATTGTTCCCATGATTCCCAAAGGAAACCAAATGATCATTAAAATCAACATCACTCCTACCACAAGCTGGTAGTTACTGGTAATTCCACTGACAAAATCAATCAGGTAAAACATAATTCCTGTTCCAAGAAAAGGACCTATAACCGTACCTGCTCCACCAAGGAGAGTCCAGAGAAGCGGAGCAATAGAGTGATGAATTTCCGCAAATGTTGTACCGACGTAAGTAAACAACAAGGCATGCATGGCTCCTGCAATTCCGGATAAGGTCCCGGAAAGAACGAGGGCAAATAATTTATAGTAAAATACGTTGTAACCTAAAAGCTGCGTTCGTGACTCATTTTCACGAATTGCGATTAAAATCCTTCCTACTGGAGAAAGCATGATCAAGCTTGTAATCAACAAGTAAATTGTCAATAAAATGAGCGCAAAATTGTAACGTATATCCGGATTGCTGAAGAGATATTCCCTGTCAAAAATTACTAATTTACCAAGATATTTTGCAAGTGAAAAACCATCCTGGCCAAAAGTGAATTCATTGAAATATAAAATTGCCAAGTAGAATGTTTGACCAAACATCAGGGTTACGATCAAAAAAGCAACTCCACTTGTTCGGAGTGCAAACAGGCCAAATAATAGTGAAATCAACAGTGTAAATGCGGCCCCAAAAAGTAAGCCCCCAAAGGCAGATAGTTCCAGATAATAAATCCCTAAACCTGCAGCATACATTCCGGACGAAAAAAACATGGCATGTCCGAGGCTCATCAAACCGGTGTAGCCCAACAAAAAGTTATAGCCGATTGCATATGAAGCCAGCACCATGATTTTGGAAACGCTGCTGTGGTGATAAGTCGGTAGAATGAATTGCAGCAGAAAGAGCAACAGCAAGATTCCACCCTGAAAAAACAGTGCGTTTACCAGAGTTTTTTTTCTCATGCCAGTTCCTCACCATAAAGCCCGCTTGGCTTTAATACCAGCACCATTGCTACAAACAAAGTGGCCAGCATTTTAGCCAATGTCGGTTCATAAAAAACCGAAATAATTCCGTCACTGATGCCAATAATAAAAGCCGCAACAATCGTTCCCCTGATACTTCCTAAACCTCCTATAATTACCACAATAAATGAAAGCAGAAGGGGCTCCAATCCCATCAAATGATCTGCCTGACGAATTGGAACAACGAGCACTCCAGCCAGTGCAGCCAAACCTCCGCCAAGGGCAAACACAGATGCATAAATTTTTTGCGTGGGTACTCCGTAGGTTTTTGCAATTTCAAGATCCTGTTGAGTTGCACGCATATAAAGTCCAAGTTTACTGCGTTTCATCAATAACCATACTCCCAACAAACACATTGCAGACATTCCAGCCACAATCAGTTTATAACCGGAATAACCAAACCAGGGAAACTGAACCCGGAAATACAGCGGTGCTTCTACAGCCCGTGCTTCTGGACCAAAAACCATCAGGGTCACTGACTGAATAACATAGAGCAAACCAATGGTGGCTACAATAGTACTCTCAGGATGATACTTGACTTTGCGCAGGATGAAACGGTCTGAAAAGACAGCAATGCTTCCGACTAAGGACGGGGCTACTACGAGAGCAAGTAAAAAACCCCAAAGCGGATCATTTGTCAAATCAAAGGCAAACCATGAGAAAACGGCTCCCAGCATGAAAAATTCGCCATGTGCAATATTGACAATTCGCATTACACCAAAGACCAGTGACAAGCCTAAAGCAATCAGGGCTAAAACAAAGGCAGTCACTGTTCCATCCAACAGAGCCAAAAAAAACAAAGGCCCGTTTTCGTCAATCCAGGAAGACACGATTCGGTGGGAAAAGAGAAAGGTTATCCGGAGGAAAGGAATTCCTCCGGAGGAATATTAAAGATTAGATGATGGCCGATTACAGAGATTGCTTGGTGTAGTCGGTTTCCGGCTCGTACAACCCGTCTGCAATTGCAGTTCTGTGAACCACATTAAATTTGCCGTTACCCACTTTAGAAACGAACTGCTGGCCATAACATTGATGTGTTTTTCCACTAAAGGCCTTTGCACCTTGAGGATGAGCAATTCCTTCGTTGAAACCAGTGAAGCCCTCCATGGTTTCAATCAAAGTCGCATAATCTTTTTTGCTGCTGTAACCACTTTGTTCAACTGCCTCCTTGATTGCAAAGAGGGTTTCCCAACAACCAAACATGTGCGAATATGCGGCAACATCTTTTGAATCGGATTTGCTGGCACCAGAATCATCGACACCCACAGCATTGCGGTAAAACCGCGAACCCACTGTGTCATATCCATCAGCATAACGCGGCATGGCTTCCCAAAAATATGATCCTTCCAGAAAATCCAGACCAGGACTATTTAAATTAACTCCTTCCAGGGAATCGATGAAGCCAAATAACTGGGGATGATTCGGTCCAAAGTGTTCACCAAGTTCCCGCACAAATGTTAATACTCCTGGACCAACCATGACATGGTAAATCACATCAGTATTTTTTGGTATTTTGACAAAATATCGGGTATATGAACTTTCTGTAGGAGGAATAGCAATTTTTGCAACAATCTTTCCGCCATGCGCATCTGCTGCTGCACTTGCATAATCCCTGTGATTATACCCAAATGCGTAGTCAGGATAAATCAGGGTTACATTTTTACCAAGGTTATTAAATAACCAGCCCGATACTGCCGAAATTTGAGCTCGGACATCAGTTATACAAGGCTGGAAAACATAACGGTTTAATGCACCACTTGCCACATGATAGCCTTCGCTGACGACAAAATATGGAATTTTAAGTTCGCCTGCACGAGGCGCAGAACCCATCACTACATGAGAGAATAATGTACCAAAAACAAAATCAACTTTGTGATGTGTCGCCAGTTTTTCTACAACATCAGCACCACGTTTTGGATCGGTTCCGTCATCTTCCGTAATAATTTCAATCGGCCGGCCGGCAATGCCTCCAATACTGTTGATATACTTTGCTGCAGCGTTTGTAGTACGTTCATACCACCTGCCATAAAGCGCTCCAATTCCAGTACGGTGGGCCTGAAATCCAATTTTGATCGGTGCATCGCTACCCGCAGCGTAAGCTGTTTTGGCAAGTGGGTCAATCAGCTGACTTCCCACGATACCTGCACCGGCAAGCACTGCAGAGGCTCCTAAAACTGAGCGTCGGGTTATATTCAATTCACTTTGTTCTTCACTTTTTACTTCTTTATGACTCATGTTAATCTCCTAATCAGGTTAAAGAATAATTTGGACGAAATTTGAATGATATAGGTTCCTTTTTATGAGGTCAAGATAATTATTTTCAATTTGAAAACAATTTTTCTACTGTAAAAATGTAAAAAATATTTTATCAAGAGCAATCTTTAGTTTTTATGATATTGGTCTTGAACAAAATACTTTTAACTTGATTTCCTTATGTAAGATCAATTAGCATTCCACCTACATTTAATAAAAGATTCAACAATATTTAAAGTCAAAATGAGGTAAAATATATGTCAACAGAAACAATTCTTCAGGATATCACTGAGTCCATGCCGCTTAGTAAAACTGTACTTGACTTGAGCTCAAACGGACAGGGATTCGGTTTGATCATTGTTGACGAGGTCAACGGTTTTGCCACCGTTGGGGCAGGAAATCTTGCACCTCAAGTTCCAAATGAGCAGGTATCTGTGATGGTTTCCGAAACAGACCGATTAGCCCGTTCTTTCACCAAACAAGCTATGCCAGTACTGGCATTTCTTGATACGCACGATTCTGGTAAACCACAACCACCTTATCCGCCGCACTGCGAACGCGGTACAGGCGAGGAGGAATTAGTCCCGGAACTGAAGTGGCTTGAAAAGGAACCGCAGGCAACATTAGTGCGCAAGGACTGCATTAACGGTTTCATCGGTTCGTTTCAGCCGGATGGATCAAATGCAGTCATCGACTGGGTCAAAGAAAACAATGTGGCGAATGTTCTGGTAGTCGGAATATGTACCGACATTTGTGTAATGGACTTTGTTTTAACACTGCTTTCCGCCCGCAATCACGGGATGCTTCCAGGTTTGAAAGAGGTATTAGTCTATGACAAGGGCTGTTCTACCTACAACCTGCCTAGAAATGTTGTCGAGGAAATTGGATTACCGCTCAGCGCCAGTCATCCTCAAGACTTAACTCATTACATGGGCCTTTACTTTATGGCCTCGCGCGGTGCTCAACTGGTTGAAAGTGTCCAAGTATGAAATTTTCTACAGTTCAAGTAATGTAGCTAACACTTGAACAATTTTTTTGAAAAATTGACTTTCTACATCCGCACCCGCTCACTCTGCGGATCGTAAAACGCACGCAAAGAAGCACGGGCACGATGCCGTTCTCCGGCCACTTCAATTTCAAAAGTACTCGATTCCAGGAAATCTTTACTCACGCCATCCTCGTAGGAAACATAACCCATCCCAAGACAAGTTTCTACCGTGTGACCGTACATTCCGGAAGTGAGGTCACCGACAATTTTGTCGTGTTGGGCTTGCTTGCACCAAATAGGTTCGTTGTGATAGAGCAGAGGTTCCGGATTTTCCAGGGCAAACTGCACAAGTCGTTTTTTTAACACGCCATTTTTGGATACGGACAATTCTTCTTTTTGACGCAGCAACGCATCGCGGCCGATAAAACCTCCGGGTTTGTCAAACTTAACCGCAAAACCGAGTCCGGCTTCCAAAGGTGTGTCTTCGTCCGTAATGTCGTGACCCCAATGCCGAAAAGCTTTTTCTAATCGCAAAGAATTAAGCGCATGCATTCCTCCGGGTTGCAAACCGTAATCATTTCCGGCTTCAATGATTTTATCGTAAATATCCTGCGCAAATTCGGTTGGCGCATAAATTTCCCAGCCCAATTCTCCAACGTAAGTCATACGCAAAGCCAGGGCGGTACCGTAGCCTATTTCTATTTCCTGTCCTGTGCCAAACGGAAAGGCCTCATTTGATAAATTTGCCGGAGTAAGTTTTGACAGCAATTTCCGGGATTCCGGTCCCATGACACTCAACACGGCATATCCTGAAGTTACATCAGTGACAGTGACGTGCGCTTTGTCCGGAATATTTTTGTGCAGCCAGGCCAGGTCACGGGTTTGGCTGGCCCCGGCAGTGATGACCAGAAAAACATCTTCCTGCAAACGAGTTACGGTCAAATCGGATTCGATTCCGCCGCGTTCATTGAGCCACGAAGTGTAAACGGCTTTTCCAGGAACCACAGCGACATCGTTGGCACAAATCCGGTTCAGAACTTTTTCCGCATCACGCCCCTGCACCATGAATTTGGCAAATGATGACATATCAAACAAGGCCACTTTTTCCCGTGCGGCCCGATGCTCTGAGGCAGAAGCCTCGAACCAGTTTTGACGTGCGTAGCTGTATTCGTATCGTGCAGCTTTGCCTTCCGGAGCAAACCAGTTGGCGCGTTCCCAACCTGACATTTCACCAAAACACGCTCCGGCTTTTTCCAGTCGATCATGCAAAACGGATTTGCGTACACCCCGGCTGGTTTCAGACTGTCGGAAAGGCCAGTGCATGGCGTAAAGCAGTCCCAAAGTTTCTTCGATGCGTTCCTTCAAATATTGTGAATTACCCTGAAAAGAATGAAAACGGCGGATGTCCACATCCCACAAATCAAGCGGCGGATGTCCGTTGACGATCCATTCTGAAAGCACTTTACCCGCACCACCTGCAGACTGAATGCCAATTGAATTAAGTCCGGCTGCCACATAGAAATTGCTGAGCTCCGGAGCCTCACCCAAAATATAGCGGTCGTCCGGAGTGAAGCTTTCCGGACCGTTGAAAAAAGTGTGAATTCCTGCATCCTCCAATTTTGGAATTCGATGCATTGCATTCAGCATCGCCGGTTCAAAATGATCCCAGTCTTCCGCAAACTGACCAAAGGAAAAGTCCTCGGGAATTGAGTCCAACGGGCGCGGTTTTGACTTTGGTTCAAAACAGCCGACCAGCATTTTTCCTGCATCTTCCTTGGCATAAATCCAACTGCTTGGATCACGTAAAACCGGCAGATTTGAGGGCAAACCGATATCTTCTGTGACAATATAAAAATGCTCTGCTGCATGCAGAGGAACATTCACACCAGCCATTTTTCCTACTTGATGTCCCCAAAGCCCTGCACAGTTAACGACGATTTCTGCAGAAATTATTTTGGTTTCGCTTCCTCCGGTATGTTCAATTTCTACTCCTGAAACACGTCTCGCACCGGACGTTCCAGCGCTTTTTGTTTCAATTCCGCAAACGCGCACGTTTTCAAAAATTTTCGCCCCACCCATTTTTGCCCCTTTGGCCAGGGCCTGAGTCACATCAATTGGATTTGTCTGTCCGTCTTTGGGCAGGAAAACTGCACCTTCCAGATCGTCGATATTCAGCAGCGGATACATTTCACGTGCCTCACGTGGCGAAATCACCTCAACTTCCAGGCCAAAACATTTGGCCATCGAGGCTCCCCGTTTGAGTTCTTCAAAACGACCTGCATCCGGAGCAACGCTGATTGAACCGTTTTGTTTAAAACCGGTGGCCTGACCTGTTTCGTCTTCCAAGGTTGCATAAAGTTCACTCGTGTATTGCGCCAGTTTAGTCATGTTTTTTGTGGCCCGCAATTGGCCGACGAGTCCGGCTGCATGCCAGGTTGTACCACAGGTCAGTTCTTTGCGCTCCAGCAAAACGACATCTGTCCAACCGAGTTTTGTTAAATGATATGCTACACTGCAGCCAATGACTCCTCCGCCGATGATGACTACTTGTGCTTGCTTGGGTATAGATTTCATAGAGTTTATCGAGAAATAAATTAAAATGATTGCAAGATAAAAAATTGCGAGAGGAATAGTTTTACATCTTTGTGAATGTGTGGTCAACCATATACTTGATGGAGTTAAAAAAGTTCTAATAAGGTCATTATTATGTTTGGTTGCTTTCTTAATTCGTCTTGTTGCTCTGTAATAATCCTGCCATAATAAGCACCGTTAAAATAACTCTATTCAGGACAACTCCACCCCATCCCAAAGTATCACGTTCCACTAATGTCCCAAGAAAAAGCAGCTCAAATTGTCGTAATTGGCGCATCAGAACACAATCTGAAAAATGTCAGCTTAAAAATTCCACGTGACACGCTAACAGTTTTTACCGGAGTAAGCGGTTCCGGAAAATCATCGCTTGCATTTGATACTATTTTCAAAGAGGGCCAGCGCCGTTTTGTTGAATCTCTTTCGGCATATGCACGTCAGTTTTTAGGCCAATCAGACAAACCCAAAGTCGAGCACATCGAAGGACTGAGCCCGACAATTTCGGTAGATCAAAAAACTGTCAATCGAAATCCACGCTCCACAGTCGGCACAATCACAGAAATTTACGACCATTACCGACTCCTTTTCGCACGTTTAGGCAAACCGCATTGTCCCGAATGCGGAACACGAATTACATCACAGACTCCGGAGCAAATCACAGATTACGCATACGTGGACGCACTAAACGAACAATGTTTGATTCTCGCTCCAATGGTGAGAGAGCGCAAAGGTGAATACCGTAAAGAACTTGAAGAATGGGCTGCCGAGGGCTACGTCCGGGCCAGAATTGACGGTGAAGTGCGTCGATTGGATGAAGAGATCCGGCTGGCACGTTACGAAAAACATACCATTGAATTGGTGCTGGATCGATTGACAATAACTCCCAAAGAAAAAAGCCGATTCACGGAAGGTATAGAAAAAGCTCTCATACTGGGAAATGGTCTGGCAATTTTAAACTACGCAAAAAAAAGCACTGAACCCGATGCAGAAAATCAACTTGAGCAAAGTCAGCAAAAAGATCATTTGTTCAGTCAGTTAATGGCCTGTCCCAGTTGTCAAATTGCCTTGCCGGAAATGGAACCCCGTTTATTTTCTTTCAATGCACCACAAGGAGCGTGCCCAACCTGCAACGGTATCGGACACACAAGCACTTTCACTGAAGAGAAACTCTGTGATCCTGAACTCTCAATTAGTGAAGGATCAATCAATTGCTTTTCTGAAAAGGGGAATTTACTCTACACCAAAATCGATCAGCGCCACGTCACCAGTTTACTGAAAAATTTTGAAATCAATGAAAAGACTTTATGGAAAAATTTATCCGTTAAGCAGCGGCAGCTGATTTTGTATGGAAATACAAAAATGAAACTTGGTGTTTCCAATATTTTTCGATTTCCTGGTCAATTTCTTAAGAAACTGGAAAAACAACAATGGGCCGGTTTTATTCCCATTTTGCAGTTCGTTTATCGTTTCGTCAAGGGTCCACTGGAAAAATTTCAGCATACCGCAGTCTGTCCAGACTGTGCGGGTATGCGCCTTAACAAGATGGCTCTCGCAGTAACACTTCACGGCCACAATATCAACAGCCTCTCCGGCGAATCAATAGAATCTTCTGTCAGCTTTTTTGAAAATTTAAATCTCACTGAAACCGAGAAAAAAATTGGAAGGGACATTTTCCGCGAAATTCGTGACCGTCTCAATTTCCTTAACGATGTCGGTGTAGGCTACCTGACTCTCGAGCGTTCCGCTGCAACTTTGTCCGGAGGAGAAGGTCAGCGTATCCGGCTTGCATCACAACTTGGTTCGGGCTTGCAAGGCGTGCTTTATGTGCTCGATGAACCCTCCATCGGGTTGCATCAGAGCGACAACAAAAAACTGATCCGCACTTTAAGAAAATTACGTGACCGCGGAAACACCGTTTTGGTAGTTGAACATGACGAAGAAACCATCGTATCCGCAGATCATTTAGTGGACATCGGTCCTGTTGCCGGACAAGACGGTGGTCACATCACCGCGCAAGGTTCATTAAAAAATATTATCGAAGTTCCGGAGTCCATCACAGGACAATTCCTTTCCGGTGAGGAGAAAATCAGTATTCCGGAAACACGTCGTTTGCCTTCCAGAAAAAAAATAACAATTACCGGTGCAAATTTAAATAATCTAAACAATATAAACTGTGATATTCCACTTGGAATTTTTGTAGCTGTAGCAGGAGTTTCCGGATCAGGAAAATCTTCGTTGATTGACGGCATTCTCAATAAAGCTTTGATCTGTCACTTAAACCCCAACAGCAAGGAAGTGCCCGGACCACACAAAAAACTTTCCGGACTCGAAAATGTGGATCGCGTGATAAAAATTAATCAAGCTCCAATTGGCCGCACGCCCCGCAGCAATCCGGCAACTTACACCAAAGTCCTTGATCCGATCAGGGATTTATTCTCGATGATGCCGGAAGCAAAAGCGAGGGGTTACAAAAAGGGGCGCTTCTCATTCAACGTCAAAGGCGGGCGCTGCGAAGACTGTCAAGGTGCGGGCTTGAAAACAATAGAAATGCAGTTTCTGAGCGATGTGCAAATTCCATGTGACACGTGTCGCGGCAGGCGCTTTAATACCGAAACTCTGCAAATATTCTATAAAAACCGCACGATTCACGATGTGCTGGAAATGACGGTTAAGGAGGCCGAAAATTTCTTTTCCGCATTACCAAAAATCAGCCTAATTCTGCAATCCCTGCTTGAAGTAGGTCTCGGTTATGTAAAACTTGGACAGCCCTCCACAACTCTTTCCGGAGGTGAAGCACAGCGTGTCAAACTTGCTTCCGAGTTGAGAAAAACGGCGACTGGAAATACTTTTTACATCCTTGATGAGCCCACGACCGGTTTGCATTTCAAGGATATCCGCTTGTTGCTGGCATGCCTTAACCGCTTGGTTGATCAAGGCAACACCGTTTTAGTGATTGAACACAATTTAGACGTGCTCAAGGTTGCCGACCATCTGATAGAGCTTGGACCCGGAGGCGGTAAATATGGTGGTGAATTGGTTTGCGTGGGAACTCCGGAAGAATTATCCGCGCAGGAAACTCTGACTGGAAAGTTTTTGAAAACAGTTTTGGAAAAAGGTGCTGGGGAAAAAAGAAGTTTCAAAGTTCCAAAGTTTCAAAGTTTCAAAGACTCAGAATTACAAAATCTCAAAAACACAAAGAGTGAAGAAGTTGAGGAAAATACTGCACACTTTGAAAGTTTGAAAGAATCTACAAATCACTCCCGTGACATAATTATCAAAGGTGCGTCAAAAAATAATTTGCGAAACATAGACGTGCGCATTCCAAATAATAAAATGACAGTCATTACCGGCGTTTCCGGTTCGGGTAAAACCAGTTTGGCTTTTGACACGATTTTTGCGGAAGGACAGGCGCGTTATTTGGAGTCACTTTCTACTTATGCGCGGCGCTTTTTGGGACGCATGGACAAGGCTCCAGTCGATTCGATCGATGGACTTTCACCGGCAATCGCCATCAATCAGAAAGCAACTGGGCGCAATCCTCGCTCGACAGTGGCGACCACAACCGAAATATATGATTATTTGCGTTTACTATTCGCGCGTATCGGCAAAGCGCATTGTCCAACAACCGGAAAACCACTGATCGGATACAGTCCAACTCGTGCCGCCGCTTATTGTGTTGAACATTACTCAGGACAACGTCTTGAATTGCTTGCTCCACTTTATTTGCCGGGAAGCTGGAAAATACTCATGCTCGACCATCCAAAACATTTGCCGAATGTGATCGACTCGCTGGAACAGGAAGGATTTGTGAGGATCTACATCAATGGAAAAGCAATCCGTCTTGACGAATGGCAGGAAAAGTCTGCAAAGCTGAAGCTGAGTAAAAACACTTCAGTTGATTTAGGAATTGACCGTTTACATATTGATGCTGAAGAACAAAAACGATTGGCAGAGGCCATTGAAAATGCTTTTCAGCGTGGACATGGTTTACTAAAAATTTGTTTAACGGATCAAGATGGAAAAACTGAATTCCTGTCTGAAACTCCGGCAAATGTGGAAAGCGACATGAAGCTCTCTTTTTTTCAGCAGGAAGAATTATCACCGCGTATGTTTTCCTTTAACTCACATGTGGGAGCATGTCCGACTTGTGATGGATTGGGAGAATTTCAGCGTGTACATGATCCTCTGTGTGAAGATTGCGGCGGTCAACGTCTGAAAGCAGAATATCGTGCTGTGACAATTAATGACAAAAACATCAGCCAATTTTGTCAACTTACCATCCCTGAAGCACGCCGGGAAATTGAAAGCTGGGCTCTTTCTGGAAATCAACGTACAGTGGCCGAACAAGCACTTGGGGAAATTTTAACACGCCTAAAATTTTTGGAAAATGTAGGGCTCGATTATTTGACACTGGATCAAAAGTCCTCCACACTTTCCGGAGGCGAAGCACAGCGCATCAGGCTTGCTTCGCAAATCGGTTCCGGACTTGTGGGTGTCATGTACATCTTGGATGAGCCTACCATCGGTTTGCATCCCCGTGATACCGATCGGCTTATCCGCACACTGAAGCAATTACGTGATCGCGGAAACAGTGTTATTTTGGTGGAGCACGATTTGGATACCATCCGGCAAGCCGACCATCTGATTGATATGGGACCCGGAGCAGGACACCATGGAGGAAATGTTTCAGCCTGCGGAAGTCCACTGGAAATTTCCGCAAAAAACGAAACCCTGACTGCCCAATACTTAAGCGGGAAAAAAATGATTCCGATTCCGGAAAACTGCCGTCCCATGAATCCGGAGCATTTACTTTCTATTTTCGGAGCAGCCGCGAACAATTTAAAAAATCTTGATCTCAGTTTTCCACTGGGAACTTTTACCGTGGTGACCGGTGTTTCCGGTTCCGGAAAATCCTCGCTGGTTGTTGATGTTTTACAAAGAGTGCTGGAAAAAGAATTAAACGGGAAAAAGGTCAAACCCGGAGTGCACAAAAAAGTTTCCGGAATTGATCAACTTGAATCCGTAATGGTGATTAACCAGGAAGCAATCGGCCGCACACCACGTTCAAATCCAGCGACTTATTCCAAAGTACTTGAGCCGATCCGCGACTTATTTGCTTCAATGCCGGAGGCGAAACAACGCGGATTTGCTAAACGTCGTTTTTCATTTAACGCAAAAGAAGGGCGCTGTCCTACTTGCGATGGACAGGGATTCCATTTAATTGAAATGCACTTTTTGTCAGATGTCTGGGTCAAGTGCGATCAGTGCAAAGGCAAGCGCTACAATCGGGAAACTTTGAGCGTTAAATATAAAGGTTACACTATCGCAGATGTGCTCGAAATGGAAATCAGTAAAGCGGTTGAAGTTTTTGTGGCACAGCCGCGCATAAAACGGATCCTCAAAACTATGGAAGAAGTTGGACTAGGCTACATGAAATTAGGTCAAGCCGGAAACACACTTTCCGGAGGTGAAGCCCAGCGCTTAAAATTATCCGCGGAACTCGCTCGACGTTCCCGTGGTTCCACGCTCTATATTTTTGATGAACCCACCACCGGACTGCACATTGACGACGTGGCAAGACTGCTCAAAGTTTTGCACCGTCTGGTGGACGAAGGTCATTCCGTACTGGTGATCGAGCACAATTTGGAAGTTATTAAAACCGCAGACTGGCTGATTGATCTGGGGCCGGAAGGTGGTGACAAAGGCGGTCAAATTGTGTTTGAGGGCACTCCGGAAAAATGCATCCAGCATCCGGTAAGTTATACGGGAAAGTTTTTGGAGTCGTGTTTTCAAGACCCCGCGCGTACTACAGCATGAGGCCAAGACTTTGCAAAATATTTTACAACTTACGCTGCATCAAAGTTAAAGCATGAACATTGAGTCCATCAACTACGAAATAATAATTTTTACCATCCTGTGTATTTTGCTGGGATTTCTGGTCAGCTGGTTTTACATGAAAAAGACCGTCTCGTCTCAATTTATTGAAATTGAGAGCCTTCAGGAAACCTTAAAAAATCTACAGCAAAAATATGAAAGTATACATGAAGAAAAAATCGAGATTGACAAACAATTTGCAGTGCTGCAGCAGGAAGCAAACAGGATTCCTGAACTTGGAGAAAATCTTGATTTGCAGCAAAAACAATTTTCCGCATTACAAGTACTCAATGCAACTTTGGAAGAAAGACTGGAATCCAAGGAAAATGAATCGAGAGAAAAATTAAAATTCTTGGAGGAAGCAAAGAAACTGATGGGAACCGAGTTTGAAAATCTCTCTATAAAGATTTTTGAAACTAAAGCGAAACAATTTACTGAAGTCAATAAAGACAGTATCCAGAATCTGCTCAATCCGATTCAGACAAAAATGAAGGAGTTTCAGGAAAAAGTAGAAAAGTTTCATCTTGAGGATGCAGAAGGACGCGCGTATATCAAAGCTGAATTTGAACACTTTAAGGAAGTCAGTACAAGTTTAAGCCAGGATGCTCAAAATCTCACTACCGCCCTTACCGGTGACTCAAAACAACAAGGGGACTGGGGGGAAATGATCCTGGAAAAGTGTCTCCAGAATGCCGGTTTGATAGAGGGAGAGCATTATCAAAAACAAACACAGATCAAAACAGATGACGGCACACAACTGCGTCCGGATTTTATTATCAACCTGCCAAATGAACACATCCTGATCGCGGATTCAAAGGTCTCACTGAAAGCATACAACAGTTACATGTCTGAAGATGATGATGAAAAACGCAAAGCTGCAGCAAAAAAACACCTGCATTCAGTACGAAATCACATCCATGGATTGTCTTCAAAAAGCTATCAGGAGGGATTTGAAGAGTATGGCTCTCCAGATTATGTCTTGATGTTTATGCAAATAGAATCCGCATATTCCCTCGCTCAGTCACTTGACAGCGGCCTGACAACTAATGCATTTAACAAAAACATCATTATAGTAACCCCTGCGAGTTTGATGATGGCACTCCGGATTGTAAATCAACTCTGGAGACAGGAAAAACAGGTGCAAAATGTGAAAGAAATTTTTGAACGAGGCGGCAGACTTTATGAAAAAATCAATGGATTCCTGGAAGAATTTGTAAAAATCGGTGAAAAAATAGGTGATGCTCATGAGTCTTATAAAAATGCTCATAATAAACTTAGCGAGGGCAGGGGCAGTATGGTGCGTCAAGCTGAAATGCTGAAGAATTTGGGATTAAAAACTACAAAATCTATTCCCAGAGAATTTAAAAAAGCCATTGAGGATACATCAGAAGATAGCACATAATCAGCTTTTGTATGTAGATAAAGTGAAATCAGTCCTGTTGAAATGGAGCAGTAAACAAAGCTGTCAGCTCAAAAAACGCTGCTGAAACTACTCGCATACCTCCCCAGTTTCCCCAAGTCAATTCATTTCCAACTGTAATATCCTCTCTCTATTTTCGACCAATGATCATTGCTCAATAAAAAAAGACATACATTCGTTTATTTTATTGACATTTTTTAATATATAGAACATAATTCCAATATATAAAACACTGGGCCATTTCTCACCTCAAAATTGTTGATGCAGAATTTTGTATGAAAACAAACATCACTTCATCTACAAAAACGAATTCACAGTCCCTTGATTACAGCAGCTTTTGTTTCCAGTTTAATCTATGTTCCTGCTGTTGTTCAGTTTGTTGTTATTGAATAACAACTTCTGCAGCTGAATCATTTATTTCAAGGACTGCTCCTGATATTGGAATCAAGCAAGTCAGTATCATGCAGAGAATAAATTCACACAACAGTGCAAATGCATAAAAGGCAACTTCAACTTAATAACATTGCTAATTTTTAAAACACAAAAAATAGACAATAAGAGGTTTTATGAGTAGTTGGAAAAAACAATTAGCATCCCAAATTCCCGTAGACTGGGGTAAAGAAATTGATATTTTTGAAATCCAAATTTAGCTGCGCAAAATAGGTAAGCTTGACGAAAAAATATTCGCTGAAACACGTTTGCGACGTGGTGTCTATGGACAGCGCTACGATAACGGCCAGCAGCATGATGGAGTACAAACCCAGAAACTCTCCTATCCTTCGGGTTTATTAAAAGGCCCGGAAACCGTTTGGGACGCACCGGGAATGCTCCGGATTAAAATTCCTTTTGGCGGAGTAACTCCGGATCAGCTGGATGTCCTGGCGGAAGTCGCCGAGGAGTATTCCAACGGCATCCTGCACGTAACTACAAGACAGGATTTTCAGTATCACTATATTCATATTGAAGACACGCCGGACATCATGCGCCGTTTAGCAGCGGTCGGTATCACAACTCGGGAGGCGTGCGGAAACAGCGTACGCAACCTGACAGCCTGCCCAAAGGCAGGAGTTTGTTCCGGAGAAGATTTTGATGTGACTCCGTATGCCCGTGCGCTGACAGATTTTTTGTTGGGACATCCTGACTGTCAGGATTTTGGACGAAAGGTGAAAATCGCTTTTTCCGGATGTCGAGGAGAGGCTTGCGGATTAGTGATGATGCACGATATGGGAGCCCTCGCGGTTAAAAAAACTCGGCGCGGTCGGGATATTCACGGTTTTGCGCTATACGTCGGCGGCGGTCTGGGAACGGTTCCGTATGAGGCTAAACTGTTTGACGCTTTTTTACCGCCGGAGGAATTGTTACCGATTGCTCAGTCCATAGCTAGAGTCTTCGGCCGACTGGGTGAAAAAAAGAACCGCGCACAGGCACGTTTGAAATTTTTAGTTGCCAAGCTCGGAATTGAGGAATTTCGACGCCTTGTTTGGGAGGAGCGTCAGGTTTTACCGGAAGATGACCGCTGGACTTCTTATCTTGAGCAGTTGCCGGCTTACGGTGAAAAGCCTTTGAAACCACCTTCAACACTTTCCGGAGAAAAAATACTTCCGGAAGGTTTTGCGGAATGGCAGCGTTCCAACGTCAAAGCTCAGAAGCAACCGGGTTACGCGATTGTGACTGTGGCTTTGCCCCTGGGCGATCTCAGCAGCGACCAAACTCGGAAACTGGCAGATGTTGTCCGTCTTTATGTCGGTGACAGCATCCGGACAACCGTCGAACAAAATTTCGTTTTGCGTTGGGTCAGTGAAGCGGATCTTCCGGATTTGTTTGCGGATTTGCTGGAAATTGGATTGGCTGATACCGGAGCGAATACAATTGTCAATGTAACTGCCTGCCCCGGAACCGACACCTGTAAACTCGGAATTTCTGCGAGTCGGGGATTGGCTGAAGAATTACGTACTCGCCTCGCGGCAAAATCTTATGAAATGGATGAAGCGGTGCGTAATTTACGCATCAAAGTCAGCGGCTGTTTTAACTCTTGCGGACAACATCATGTGGCGGACATTGGATTTTTCGGCAATAGCCGTACTCTCAACGGTTACAAGGTACCTCATTTTCAGGTTATACTGGGCGGACAGTGGGCGGAAAATGCCGGAGCGTTTGGGATGACCATTGGTGCGGTACCTTCTAAACGCATTCCGGAAGTGGTGGACCGTATTACGGATCACTTTGTTCACTCTCGTAAACAAGGAGAAAATATTTGCGATTTTATTGCAAGAATCGGCAAAAAAGAATTACGCTCTCTAATTGAAAATCTGATGAAAAACGCACCGTCTTTTGAGGAAAATCCGGATTTTTATCGTGATTGGGGCGATCCCAGGGAATTTACGATGTTGGACCGCGGAATCGGAGAATGCGCCGGAGAAGTGATTTCTGCTTCGCAGTTCGATTTGGCCGATGCCGAGCGGGAAGTCTTTGAGGCGCAATTGGAATTGGAGAAGAAAAACTACGCGCAAGCCGACGAACTGGCTTACAGAAGTATGGTGGGCGCATCACGGGCGCTGATAAAACAACAGTACCATGATGTTCCTGAGCGTGCGGAGATTATAGTTGAAGAATTTACTCTCCGCTTTTTGGATACCGAATTGTTTTACGATAAATACGCGAGGGGTAAATTTGCACGCTATCTACTGCAGCGACATCAACAGGGGCCGGTTCACGCAGATGCAGATTCTGTACACCAATTGATTGATCAGGCGCAGTTGTTCATTGACGCGGCCCATGCTTGCTATGCCAGATGCGCGGTAGAATAAGCCTTTTTATGAATTATTAACCTTCAAGGTCACCAAGCGTAAATTGGAAGTGGTTGCAGTCCTTCCTGATTCTTGGCGATCCGGTAGCTAAACAAACATTATATTTTGGAGTGCTTTATGGAATTGCAACGTCTCAGCATTAAGTTATTTTCGGAATCGACGAATGTTAAACCACCGGAATTTGTACCTGTCTTTCACGCATGGATTCGCAACCAAAAATTAAAAGACCACTTAATGATTGATGTATCCGACTATAACCATGTTCCTGATGGTCCTGGAACCTTGTTGGTTACACATGAAGGAAATTTTTCTTTGGCTCTGGCTGAGGGCAAACTATCTCTGCTTTATCAGCGCAAACGTTTTCTGGAAGGAACACTCACCGAACGTTTGAATACCGCTTTCAAGGCGCTTCTGAACGCTTCAGAGTTATTGGAGCAGGAACCGGATTTCCGGAATCGACTTAGTTTTGACCGGAATAGTTTTTGGGTGATTTCCAATGACCGCTTGAATCTTCCAAATACAGATCAATCTTTTGAGGAACTTCGTCCTGCATTGTCTGAGCTTGCAACAGAATTTTTTGGTCATGATCATTTTAGTCTCAACTGTAACAGCGGAGAGAAAGAACGGCTGAGCGTCATGGTCGAGTCTTCTGTTTTGAATTAACTTTTAGTATAAAAATTTTTGCATTTACACCTCCCATTCCGGCAATTATTATCATGATTGCTCGGAACCTTCCGACAGCTTTTACCAAAGTTAGTGACAAGCAAATGCCGAATAAGCTCTTGCGTTTGGAATTAAAAAAGTCCATGCTTCTTGTTTCAACAAGCTAATCTTAAAAAGCTGTTCTTCTTTTTTGCCGTACACTTCTTTTCAAGAGATTGCAATGCACGTTTTATTTGTTGCTCCATGTTTTCCAAAATATCAACCACAATTTGTCCGTGCGCTGGCATCAGTCGGAGCGAAAATAACAGGAATCGGCGAAGGACCAGTGGACTCACTGACCGATGATCTCAAACAATGGTTGGATGATTACGAGCAAGTATCTTCCGTCTGCAATGAACCGGAAATGGTCGATACGGTTCAACGTATTCAACAGCGTGGCTGGGTCGATCGTTTGGAAGCAACCATTGAAGCACATGTAATGGCTGCTGCAAGAGTGCGTGAGGAGTGCGGAATTCCGGGCTTGACTACAAAGCAGGCCTGGCTCTGCCGTGATAAGTCCACAATGAAAGAATTTGCTCGTTAACATGGTATCCCCTGCGCACAATCCATAGCGGCTTCTTCAGTGGAGGAGGTGGTTAATTTTGGGAAAAAGATGGGCTACCCCATCATTCTTAAACCACGTGATGGCGCCGGTGCATCCGCGACATGGCGTGTAGACAAGGAGAGGGAACTTGAACACGCCATGCACGACATGGGAGTGATTCATGGACATTCGATTGCGGTCGAGGAATTCATAGAAGGACATGAAGGCTTTTATGATACGATGACTGCGGGTGGAAACATTTCACACGAATTCATCAGCCATTATTATCCCAATGTTCTGGAAGCAATGCGCACCCGCTGGATTTCACCGGTCATTATTCACACAAACCGTATGGATGCTCCAGGATATCAGGAAGTAAAAGATCTTGGCCGGCACATGATCCGGAAAATGGAACTCGACACAGCACCGACTCACATGGAATGGTTTTTTGGAGACAAAGGTCTGAAATTTTCCGAAATAGGAGCGCGTCCTCCTGGAGTTGGACACTGGGATATTTACTGTGCAGCAAATGATATTGATCTTTATCAGGAGTGGGCTGCGGCTATTGTTCACGGAAATTGTCCCGGTACACTTTCCAGGAACTATTCGGCGGCCATTATCAATCTTCGTCCAACTCAAGATGGACACATTCAACGTTATGAAGGCTTTGATCGTATTCAGGAACAATATGGAGAATGGATTTTCAAATGTCACTTCCCACCTCCTGGAAGTCCCACCCAACCCGTAGAAGAAGGTTACATGGCCAATGCCTGGATTCAAATAAAATTTCCGGATTATGACGGTCTTCGGGAAATCTTGGCGGACATTGGACAGACTTTGAAAGTGATTGCTGCATAATACATACTCCTCCGCATTAACATCTATCTTAACTGGAAAACCTTCCTTTTTTCAACCATCGCTGACTCAACCTGTGAATACTGAAATACAGTTCTGCATACCTTGAAGTATCTTAAAAGTACAATTCACTGGTTTGCAGTCAGAGTCTTTCCGTAGCTCCAGCAGTTTCAAAAAATTCAATCAACTCAATCGCGTGAAACAACTGGCTTTTCGAAGTATCCCCAAAGTATTTGAACATTATTTCCCTTTCAACCTAAAAGCAGATAAAAAAAGTAGACCTGTTTTTAGATGTCATTGCTAAAAATTTTCGTAAAACTGCTGGTAACTTTGCCTGTTTTGTTGCTATAGTTGGTACTTTTTAAGCTGGGAAACAATACCTGCTTTTCAAATTAAAGCTATAACAACGAAAGGACGCTTTGTGAGAATTCAGGGAACGGAGGGACTTCAGCGAGGCTATATCGTACCAATAGGAGGTGCTGAGGAAAAAATAAAAAAACCTTTAATTTTACAAAAATTTGCTGAACTTTGCGGAGGCAAAAACGCTCGCCTGGCCATCATTCCTACAGCATCTAAACTCAAAGAAACAGCGCAGCACTACATCGATATTTTTCGAGATATCGGCGTGGATCATTGTGTGGGACTTCCGATTGAAGAACGTGCAGATAGCGAACGGGAAGACTACCTGAGAGAAATAAAGGAAGCGAGCGGGATTTTTGTTACCGGAGGACAGCAGTTGCGCCTTTCCACTGTCATGGGAGGCACTGCCGTAGCGCAAATGATTCGTAGAAGGAACGCTGACGGAGTTCATTTTGCCGGAACCTCTGCCGGTGCGGCTTTTATTCCGGAGCACATGATCGCTGGAGGAAAAACTAGCCCTACTCCTCGTGAAGGCGGAGTAATATTTGCGCCGGGACTGGGGTTGACCAACCGGATTGTGGTGGATCAGCATTTCCGGCAACGGGATCGATTGGGTCGGTTGCTGTCCGCAGTAGCCTACAATCCGTTTGCTTCCGGAATCGGTATTGATGAAAACACCGCCGCATTTATTGATCCGGATGGAATGCTCGAAGTGGTTGGTTCCGGAGCGATTACCGTTATTGACCCCAGCGAATTGTCTCATTCATCGATGGGTTCCAAAAGAAAGGGAACACCCATTAACCTGACAAATTTGCGGTTGCATCTTTTAACCCGCGGTGCAAAATACAATGTTAACACGAGGCAGGTTTTTCTGGAATAAATTGCCACAACACTTTAGCTTATATCCCCAAGAGGTTGCATGAAAATCATCTCCACCAATGTCTATCAAGGCCCCAATTTGTATGCACATTTCCCGGTGATTCGGCATGTGCTGGATTTAGGCGTACTAGAAGAATGGCCCTCCGCAAAAATTGGACAGGATTTTGTCGGTCAACTCGTAGAGACTCTGCCCGGCCTTGAAGAACACGGATGCTCATACCGTGAAACTGGAGGATTCATTCGACGGATGCTTGAAGACGAGGGCACATGGATGGGTCACATCATGGAACACGTTGCCATAGAACTGCAATGCATCGCAGGTTCCGATGTGACATTTGGACGGACCCGATCCACTGGAACTAACGCAGAATACAACATGGTGTACCAGTATATGCAGAAGGATGTAGGCTTGAAAGCAGGCGAACTCGCGCTTACGCTACTGCTGAATTTACTTCCTGAATATCTAAGGAAACAACTTGAAACCGTACCTTCTGTTGATTTTAATTTTGAAGAGGAAAGGGATGCCTTCATCAGCTTTTCGCAACGTCACGAATTCGGACCAAGCACAGGCTCCTTAGTTAATGCGGCCAAAGAAAGGGGTATTCCTTTCCTGCGCCTGAACCGCTACAGTCTGGTGCAGTTTGGTCATGGGAAATATCAACGTCGTATTCAGGCTACGATCACCAGTGAAACAAGGCAAATTGCTGTCGGCATTGCCGGCGACAAAGAGGAAACCCACAAAATCCTCTATGATCTTGGCCTGCCCACTACCACGCAGCGCATTGCTTATAAACAAGAAGAAGCTATCCAACAAGCTAAGAAGGTCGGATTTCCGGTGGTTCTCAAACCACTCGACGGCAACCATGGACGAGGCGTTTCGATCAACCTCACCTCAGATGAGCAAGTCATTGTCGCCTTCAAGGAAGCTCAGTCTCAAAGCACCAACAGGGCAACTATTGTTGAAAATTACGTGACTGGCCTCGACCATCGAATGCTGGTGGTTAATGGAGAACTGGTCGCGGTTTCCAAGCGTGTTCCCGGACATGTGGTGGGAGATGGAGAAAAAACGATTGAGGAACTGGTTGAAATAGTTAATAGTGATCCCCGACGTGGAATTGGTCATGAAAAAGTCCTGACTCGCCTGAAATTTGATGATCAAGCCGAGCGGCTGCTGAGTGAGGCCGGGAAAAACCATGAAACTGTTCTAGCCAAAGATGAAATTTTTTATCTGTGCTCAGCTGGAAATCTGTCGATGGGAGGAACTGCGATTGACATGACTGATGTGGTACATCCTGACAATCGTGAAATGGCAGTGCGAGCTATCAAGTCAATTGGACTTGATGTAGGCGGTGTTGATTTTCTAACTGATGACATCACTCAATCTTACAAGGATATTGGCGGCGCCATTGTTGAGGTGAACGCTGCTCCGGGATTCAGGATGCACGTGGCACCTAGCGAAGGTAAACCTCGTGACGTAGCGGCCGCAGTTATGGATATGCTTTTTCCTCCAGGAACTCCAAGCCAAATTCCAATCGCCGGAATTACCGGAACAAACGGAAAGACAACGACTTCACGTATGCTGTCACATATTCTGAAAACCAGCGGACATATTGTTGGTATGACCTCCACAGATGGTGTTTATATTGACGGTCATCTAACAGTCAAAGGTGACATGACAGGGCCAGTTTCCGCACAAATGGTACTTCGTGATCCATCCGTAGATATCGCTGTGATGGAGGTCGCCCGCGGTGGAATGCTGCGGACAGGAGTGGGCTTTCGCAACTGTGATGTGGCCGCCTGCCTTAATGTCTCAGGTGATCACCTTGGACTCCGTGGGATTGAAACTGTAGAGCAACTGGCACGGGTCAAACGCATTCTCATCGAAATAGCCACCAATACTGCTGTGCTCAACGCGGACGATACTCTATGCCTTGAAATGGCAAACCACACTAAAGCAGAAAATATTTGTTACATCACCCTCGCTGACAATCATCCTCTGGTGCGTGCACACATTCGTGCAGAAGGCCGCGCTGTGGTGCTGGAAAAAGGTCTTAATGGCGACATGATTACCATGTATGACAAGGGTTCGCATATTCCTTTGCTCTGGACTCACTTGATTCCGGCTACTATGGAAGGAAAAGCTGTTCACAACGTTCAAAACGCGATGTTTGCCGCCGCACTCGCTTTCAGTTTGGGGAAGCCGCCGGATGACATCAGGCACGGACTGCGCACATTTAACACAACCTTCTTCCAGGCGCCAGGGCGCATGAATGTTTTTGATGAGCACCCCTTCAAAGTCATTCTGGATTATGCGCACAATGCTGCGGCCTTTAAGGGAATGTGCCATCTTGTTTCACGTCTGGAAACAATCGGAAAAAATATATGTGTGATTTCAATGCCGGGAGATCGAAGGGATGAGGATATTGCGGAGGTAGGAAACATTGTCTCGGGAGTTTTTGATTATTTTATCTGTAAAGCCGATGATAATCGACGGAAACGGGGTTATGACGAAATCCCACAAATGCTCCGAAAAACCTTGTTGGAAAACGGAGTTTCCGCAGATGCGATTGAGCTGATTCCGGATGAAGTTGAATCTATTCAACGTGGACTCTCACTGGCTGAGCCTGGAGATTTACTGATTGTTTTCGGAGACAATGTTACACGCTGCTGGAAACAAATCATTAACTTTAACCAGGATGAAGAACTCCCTACATCCACAAAAACAACCGAACCGATTTTTGAAGATTCAGCTGAATCCTTTGTCGAACCATTTACTTTGGGCGCCGGTCAACGATTTATCCGTGATGAACGTGGAGTGCGTCTTGATCATGTGGTAGAAGAAGAGGATGACTGAGAAAAACTTATCACATATTGGTTTGAAACATTATGAAACTAGCACTCGAAAACTGCCGTCACCTGACAGGACCAAATCTGTATTTCCACTCACCCGGAACAGTGCTGGATGCAGACATTTCAGGAGTAACCGTCGATGAGGTTGTGAAGTGTTGGCGGGAAGAAGTCCAAAATTTGCGGGAAAAAGTCGGCTGGTATCAGACTCCATTGATTATAAGAACAAACCCGGAAGGAGCGAGTTTAGCCTTTAGTGCTTCGATGGACGAGGTTTATTCTGCGACCGAACTCAATAAAGCGGCCTGGAACAACGCAGTCGCCCGGCTTTCGGGAACACAAACTGAAGATTTCAAAAAAATAGTAGCAAACCTCAAAGCTCGTATTCAAAAAGAAAGTGATCCTGCTTTACTCAAACTTAGTGAAGCCGCCAAAACGCACGAGCTTCAACTACTGGCAGATGATGAAACGGTGACTCTCGGACTTGGTACCGGTTCACAAAGCTGGCCAGCCAAGCAACTTCCCACTCCGGAAGAGGTAAATTGGAACGAACTCCGAAACGTACCCCTCGCTCTTATCACCGGAACCAACGGCAAATCAACCAGCGGACGCTTGCTGGCTTCCATCGTCAAGACTGACGGTAAAATGCCCGGATTGACCTCTACAGACTGTATTCAGGTGGGAGATGAAATCCTTGATGTCGGAGACTATTCCGGCCCCGGCGGCGCACGCACTATTCTGCGTGATAAGCGGGTAGAATTCGGCGTACTGGAATCTGCGCGGGGCGGCATGATGAGGCGAGGGCTTGGTGTAACTCAAGCTCAGGCCGGAATAATCACCAATGTTGCAAAAGAACATTTGGGGCAATATGGGGTTCGAAGTCTTGCAGATCTAATTGATGTAAAATTTACGATCCTCCGCCCTCTTGAGGTTTCCGGAGGTACTTTGGTTCTCAATGCCGACGATTCCGGACTGGTCGAGTATGCAGCAAAATTGAACCATCCGTTGTGCTGGTTTAGTCTGGATGTTAATTCTCCAATTCTGCGGAAACACCGGAATCAAGGAGGCTCTGTTTGCTATTTACAAGACGGTAAGATTTTTTATTCGCAAGGGGAGACCACTCAATTTGTGCTGAATGTAAATGAAATCCCCATCACCTTGAATGGCTCGGCAAGGTACAATATCGCAAATTCTCTGGGAGTCATTGCTCTGGCTAAAAATTTGGGTTTTTCAAATGAAGTAATTGTGAAAGCACTCCGTGGGTTTCAGGGAGACCTGAAGGACAATCCCGGACGAGGTAATTATCTGACATTACCGCTTCCGGCAGCCAACCGTACTGACAATACTGTAGATGATCAGACCTTTCAGGTCCTGATTGATTTTGCGCATAACGCGCATGGACTTAGTGCGGTTTGCGAGACACTCACTGCGCTACCGTCAAAACGGCGGTTGGTCGTGGCTGGACATGTCGGCAGTCACAGTGATGAAGAAATAAGGGAAATGACTCGTGTTGTTGCCAAAATACAGCCGGTCTATTTTTCTGTCGCTGAACTGCCTGATTATTTACGGGAAAGAACAGTTGGTGAGATACCCGCAATGGTAATTGATGAATTGCAGCATTTGGGTTATTCGGGAGAAAATATTGGCTCCGCAGACACTTGTATAGAAGGCGTGCAGCATGCGGTGGAAAGGGTAACGGCCGGTGATTTACTGATGCTGGTCGGGTTGGATCAGCAGGAAGAGATTCTCGCTTTTCTTGAAGGGCTAAAAAAGTGATGTTTTACTTTTAATTGGAACCGTTTTGTTAAATTGAATAAAACCAGACAGCATCTCTTCAGAAAGCCGGTACGAATTCAAATACTCCTTAAATTATGACCCTTGCGGGATCCAGCCAGCTGGCGTCTTTTTGATGACTGAAGGGATCAGCCCCAGCGTGACTGTCATCAATAACACCATTGATCCACAGAGCAGCAACAGTCCATCGTATCTACTCATAGGTTGACCTAACCAAATCCACGAATCGCTCAAAATTCCAAGTTCAAGTGCCTGACCGCTCAACACACCTGAAAGCCCCATCCCTCCGCTGTAAAGTGTAAACCAAAGTCCGGTTGCCAGAGATTTATTTTCCGCTGGAATAAGGACCAGTGTTTCTGATGTCATGGCAATACTGGAAGCCGCTTGTACCATCCCAAATAAAATAGTAAGAATCGCAACGGTTATTTGAACTTCTCCTGGGAAGATGTCCCTCCACAGAAAAAGGAGGAGAACTGAGCCAAATCCAAAATGGCAACAAAGAAAAACATATTTTGTTCCCAGTCGATCGACCATTCGGCCACCTAAAAAAAATCCTGCTAATGCACCAACGACTAATAAATTTCCAAGAAAAACAATTTCGACTTTGCTCAAATGGAGTACATCTTTTTCAATCAAATTGAAAATCTGTGGACATGCACCGGTAAAAAGTGTCAGCAAAAAACAATACGAGCAAAATGGTAAATAATCCGGAATTGCAAGGACTTTCATAAATGATTTCCGGAACGACTCTTTTTTAGGAATGATCTTTTCCAACTCCGGAATACGTTGATAAAAGATCATCCGTAATGCCATTAAGATCGTGATGATTGCCATTACAGCCTGATACATTCCGAGAGTGGGGTACTGCTCCAAAATGTAAATGACCACCAAAGTGAATGCGATGCCGATCGATTGCCAGGTCAAGCGCAATCGTCCAAAAAATCGCCCTCGAACATTTTCTGGAATGATGGGGTGAAGCAGGGCAAACCAATTTCCGATTATTAACGCTGATCCGGTTCCAAAGATACCTGCACCTAAACCAACAACCCCAGTCCGAAAATAATTCGGAAAAATACCAGCTATCATCATTAGGAAAAATCCAATTATGGATAAGACCATTCCAAAATTTCCAATCAATTTTTTCCCATATATATCAGATAAATAACTGAATGGAATCATAAAGACAAATTGAGATAATGGCAGGAGTGCAAGCAGGATTAGAATGGTTGCGCTGGGAATACCTAAATAGGAGAAATAGGCCAGCAACAATCCATTATTAAAAGAGAGGTATGACATCCCACCCAAAGATGTCGATATTAAAATCATCCGGATAGCGTATTTTGTCTCGGAATCAGTCATGACTTATTTAACTTTTCGTGATGAATGATGAAAAACTAATTTGGTATTTTAACTTTTTAGCAGTTCATCAATACTGGATTCATTTCCAAAAATAATGTCCAGGAAGATTTAGTTTGGCTCAAGAGATGCTGCACGCAACAGGACAAAAAGTTTTTCCCCGGAATTATAACTGAGTTCTGAGCAGTTCTGAAACAGGTCTTCAGCCTTTTTTTTGGTAAAGAAAAAGGCGGTAGGTTTTAAAGTGGGCAAATTGTTCACCACTTGTGCCTCCGGAAAGATATTTGCGGTGTGCCTGCGCAATTTTTTTGCGGAAAGCAAAACTGAAAATCTTTGAAAAACGAGGATAATTACTCCTCATGTAATAGGCAACGATGTTCCAGGTTGGCGCAATAACTTCTTGAATCAAATCACGCATGATGTCCAGTGATGGAGCGGCCTCTTTGGTGATATCAATATCCGTGAGCTTATTGAATGGCTGTTCATCCATATATTTGAAGAAGCGCTCAATTCGATGTCCTCCACTAACTGGGCTTTTTCCAGGAACATCACGTTTAAAAAAATCACATATGAGCAAAAATCCTTCACTGTTTGAAAATAGCATCGTTTGAGCAATCGCCTTTTCCAAAAGAAGATACTGAAAACTTTCACTGCAAAGTATGAGGTCATAACGTTTTTCTGTCCTCACATCTTCGAAACAGCTCTCAAAAATTTCTGCACGATCTCCCAATCTTTTCCGGACATGTTTGGTCAAGTTCGGACTCGGAGAAACACAATCCACGAGGTATCCCGCATCAAGCATTTTTTCTGCAAACTTTCCGGAACCACACCCTACATCCAGAATGGAATTTACTCCTTCAGGAATGTTTTTGAGCAGGAAATTCGCATAATTTTCCTGTGCCTGAAAGACATTGGCCGGCTCAACCGATAATTCTTCCGGCCAATACCCATAATGCAGATATTCTGTTTTATAGAAATGTTTTGAAAACGCTAAGCCAATGTCCAAGCCAACTTCTTTTAATTCGACCTTGTGCATGAAAGTTGCGGATAAAGATGATTGAGAATCGCACGGTTTTTGAGTGGGGATTGAACAGCGAGGATAGAGAAGGTAAAATACTCGAACCTCGCAGCTGTTTTAGGCTTGTTCCATATATTCGATCAAATCGATCAAACGACAGGAGTATCCCATTTCATTATCATACCAGGAGATCAGTTTGAAAAACTTATCGTTTAAGCCTATTCCTGCACCGGCATCAAAGATTGACGAGTAAGGACTTCCAATGAAATCGCTGGAAACCACATCCTCATCAATATAGGCCAAAATACCTTTGAGCCCTTCTTCTGAGGCCGCTTTCATAGCTGTGCAAATTTCGTCATAACTGGTAGACTTCTTGAGTTTAATGGTCAAATCCACAACCGAAACATTGGGAGTCGGTACACGCAAAGACATTCCGGTCAACTTCCCAGCAATTTCCGGGATACAAAGTCCTACCGCTTTGGCTGCTCCGGTGGAAGCTGGAATAATATTTTGGGTACCACTACGTCCGCCGCGCCAATCTTTTTTAGATGGACCGTCAACTGTTGGCTGAGTTGATGTCACTGAGTGAACAGTAGTCATTAAACCTTCTTCAATGCCATAGTTGTCCAAGACAACTTTAACAATCGGCGCAAGACAGTTAGTAGTACAAGAAGCGTTGGAAACTATATTATCAACACTTGGATCATATTTTTCGTTGTTTACTCCCATGACCAAAGTTTTGATCTCCGCAGATTTTGCAGGTGCGGAAATTACTACTTTTTTTGCTCCTGCTTTCAGATGCTTTTCTGCAGTTTCACTTGTGGTGAACAATCCTGTAGATTCAATCACATAGTCAACACCCATTTTACCCCAAGGCAAATCCCCAGGAACTCTTTCCGACAAACACTCAATTTTATTGCCGCCAACCTTGATGCTGTTTTCACCAGCTTGAACATCGCCATCGAATCGTCCATGAGTTGAATCATATTTCAGTAAATACGCCAAATTATCTGCTGGCACAAGATCATTGATCGCAACTATTTCAACATTTGGGTTTTTATCCGCTACACGCACTACCATGCGGCCAATGCGGCCAAAACCATTAATTGCAACTCTAATTGTCATAAATTCTCCTTTTTTTATTTAATTAACTCATGTTACGGGCATAGTATTTGCCGAGTGTAAATTTATTATGCAAGAGCTTCACTCATAGTATGTAATTCTTTCCTAGAAGCTTTCAGAGCATTTATGTACAATCTTGTTTTTATAGCAAAATGGTTCATAGAGTTTTTAATTTTAAGACATTCGAGTTTGACAAA
>JYMV01053743.1_pt2 | contig 31562 bp, 38 predicted proteins | sample 338911 | NCBI WGS metagenome assembly JYMV01 (sample SAMN03354496, study PRJNA234377) | hydrothermal vent metagenome | biome: Deep sea; feature: Hydrothermal plumes at the Eastern Lau Spreading Center, Western Pacific Ocean; material: Seawater | place: Tonga | collected 2009 | depth 2000 m m
CCTTCAGCCATAACAGCTGCCATAACGACATTCGCCGTCCCAGTTACCGAAGCTTCATCTAGGAGCATAGAAGTTCCCTTCAATTTGCCTCCAGGTACTGAAGCGGTAAAGAAACCAGTCGCAGAATTATATTCGAACTCAGCTCCTAAAGACTTGAATCCCAGAAACGTAGTATCCATTCTTCGTCGCCCTATCTTATCTCCACCTGGTCTAGGCAAAGCGCCTATTCCATATCTAGTTAAAAGGGGGCCTAAAATCATAACTGACCCTCTCAGCGAACTGCCCTTATTCTTAAACTCATCCGATTTAAGAAAATCAAGGTTAATATCGTCCGCTTGAAACCACCATTTTCCCGGTCCAAGCTTACGAGTTTTTACACCCATAGACCTGAGCAAGTCGATCAATTTATTTACGTCAATTATATCCGGAAGGTTATCAATCTCAACTTCTCCTGGAGTTAAAAGAACTGAACTTAAAATCTGCAGCGCTTCGTTTTTAGCTCCCTGCGGAATTACTTCACCACTTAATTTGTGGCCACCTTCTATTACAAAACTACTCATCTTGTAAAAATGAGGAGTAAACACTCACGTCAGAGCAGTACGCAGTGGAACTTGTGAGTGTGTAATTGTGAGTTTTGTGTTGCGTTTTATCCAAACTGTGATTGCGCACACACGCAACTTTAGACGAGGTGACGCTGTCACCACTCGCAACTTTCTGTATATCAGGTCTTTGCGGGGGCAAGGGTGTTATAACCCCAATTAATCGGCGACGGTCACTATTGTAACTTGCTGATTATAAGGGAACCTGTCTTTTAATGAAATATGTTTAGTTGTGACAGCGTCACCTCGTATGCGAGGGGCTATCACTTTAAACACTCCGTTCACTTGCCCAACTACCTTCTTCGGTAATTCTTTGAGGAACCGCGATTGCCTCCTGAATTGCGATTACCACCTGAGTTTTTATTAGAGCTTCCTCCTTTTTTACCAGGGCGTTTGCGCTCTAAAGCATCTGAAGTTTTTCGGATAGATCGTAAAATTTCAGCAGAACTTTCGAGAACTGCATCCTCTGAAAGAATTAGCTCTCCGCCAGACATCTCTTTTAGCTGTTCCGCAATGAATCCGCGCTCAACGGTCTTTCTATTCCAAGTTAGGAAATGCATCTTCATCGCATTTGAAAGCTTGACAATCAAAATAGACTTCTCCTCTCCATCTTCCAACTTCTTTGCCATTTCAATCATAGCGAGGACCGTTCTGCCGAAGTGTCCGGCACGAGAAGTTTCTGTTGGGTAGTTTAATTTATCTGGTGCCTCTGATCGAGTTGCGGGTACGGGGGTGTCGAAGGGTGAGTCAACATCCATTTGGTATGAAGACATCTGATGAAGTTGATTCCACAACTTATGCTTGCCTTCCTCCTCACTTCCTTCAGGCGGAACCACACTTCCCATCACGCTAACGATAGCCTCAGCACACTTCGTGCGCTCAGTTTTATCAGAGAGACTCATCATGTGTTCAACCATTGTGTGTATGCCACGACCGTATTCCGGGATTACTAAATCCGCACGATTACTATTATAGGTCAGCGTATCCCTACGATCTGCCTCTTTAAAATTCATTTTACTCATCTATGCAAAGATACTACACTTGTTTTATACAAAATATTCAAAGTTTATCTCTCTACTCTTTGCATAACGCGTTTCGTTTAGTACTTTTGTCATCCGTTTCGAACGCGATACGGTTACAAGCGAAAATAGCTCAGTTGGTAGAGCACAACCTTGCCAAGGTTGGGGTCGCGAGTTCGAGTCTCGTTTTTCGCTCAATTAAAACCTCTCCTCATCGGAGGGGTTTTTTCTTTATATGGCAAGGGCTTCAGAGGATCTGAAACTAGGAAAGCCCGACGGGTTTATAAATAATTGCTTTCCCAAATACCGTCGGAGTCCGTTTCAGTATTGACATCTCTTGTTGAGTCATAAAACCTGCCTACTCACCACCGTAGCTATAGGATTTCTCAGTCCAATATCTTTCATCTAGCAATGGCTTAATTGAAGAAGTCTTATGGAATGGAATAATGATGCCGGTGGGATCCCAACATTGAGGATTTGAAGACGGTTTACCGTGTATAAACATCTCTTTAATTGCTGTTTCACCATTTTCATAATAGCCTATGAAAACACCTTCCGGGACTCCGTCTTCTATCATTCCTGATCGTCTTAGTTTTCCTGGGACATCAGAACATGGGTAGTATTCGCAATAAACGCCATTAAAAATCTTGCCTTGATAATACATTTTGCCTAGTTTAATGAAAGGCTCGCCCTGTAATCCTCCGCCCGCAACCCTAACGTAGATTGTTTCAGAATGAATTAATTCGGGATAAATCGAGACTTTTAGGGAGTCGAGGTGGGATGAGTAAATTAAGGTTTGGGCTGAAAAGGGAGCGAAAGTCAAAGCGAAAAACAATATGGTGAATGCGAATTTCATACTTTCATATTTATTTAAATATACAATTTTTATTTATACTTTTGCGGCATAATAAATATTGAAGCTATGCACGCAATCATCCATACAGACAAGGGAGCTATGAAAGTTGAGTTTTTTGAGAAAGACGCGCCGAATACGGTTGCTAATTTCGTAAAACTTGCAAATGAGGGGTTTTATGAAGGGTTAACTTTTCACAGAGTAATACCTGATTTCGTAGTGCAGGGCGGATGTCCTGAAGGAACTGGAGTAGGTGGACCTGGATATCAAATCGATTGTGAACTCAAGGGTGACAATCAGTACCACGATAAGGGGGTGCTTTCTATGGCGCATGCGGGTCGCAACACTGGCGGGTCACAGTTTTTCGTTGTTCACTCTCGCACGAACACTTCGCATTTAGACGGGAATCATACGTGTTTCGGGAAGGTTGTAGATGGCCTTGATGTAATAGACCAAATCCAAGGCGGCGACGCCTTCAAGGTGGAGGTGGTAGATTAATTCTGACGGGAAGAGAAAAAACTGGAAATACCAGTAGCGAAACACCAGCCTAACCAACCCATAGGAAGGTACGCTACGACTAGATCCAGGGTGATAAACCAAACCGGAGCTGGGATAATAAACACCATCGTGATTCCTCCTGCGAGAAATACCGCTCCGATAATTAAGGCGAAACTTTTCTTGTAAGAAGCGGCAATAAATGACGCTACAGCTGCTCCAGCGAAAGTTCCTAAGGCGTGAGCCATAAAAGGTGTTGCAAAGTGTATCAGGTCCCAATCGATAGCATTCATGGGGTCTACGCCATCAGGTATGGGCACAGAAGACATGCCGAAGTTGATTACCTGCATGTTGACAATGGAACCGACTATAATACCGATAACGACAGCTAGGGTATTTCTAATAATTGGATGCATATTGTAAATATGGTGTATTTTGGCTTTAAAATCATAACCTATGAAAAAATCGGAAAAGGAATGGGCTAAAGAACTCTCCGAAAACGAATTCAATATTTTGAGAGAAAAAGGGACAGAGCCTGCTTTTTCAGGTAAATATGATAAGCTTTATGAGGAAGGTGTCTATGTCTGTAAGGGTTGTGGGGAGAAGCTTTTCGAGGGAGAAGCGAAATTCGATAGCGGATGTGGTTGGCCTAGTTTTTCTCAAGCTGCGGACCCAAATATTTTAGATGAAACATTAGACACATCGCGAGGCAGAGTTAGGACAGAAATTACTTGCTCTAAATGCGACGGGCACATGGGACACGTTTTTGAAGATGGGCCTACACCCACTGGCAGGCGATTTTGCGTTAATAGCGCCTCTATAGTGTTTAAAGCGAAAAAGTGAGTCCTGAATTAATGTGACTCGATGGTTCCGTCAGGGCTTTCCCCGAACATTGCGATACCGCGATTCTCAGAATTTGACCAAGCCCGAAACATCCCATTCGAGTTACAAACTAATGCTATCTCGCCATTTGAACTTACTGCCACCACTCCCCCATCGCCACCAAGTTTTCCCATCTCATCGAAAATAGCTCCTTCACAAGCGTCCGATAGTGACTCCTTTCCATGAAGCATCCTGGAGTGCACATCCTGGGTTACCCCTGTTCTAATAAAGTACTCACCCCATCCCGTTGCACTTACAGCGCAAGTTCTGTTATCAGCCCAGGTCCCAGCTCCGATAACTGGGCTATCGCCTATTCTCCCGTGCTTCTTATAGGTCATTCCGCCCGTAGAAGTTCCTGCAGCTAAATTCCCATGCTTATCTAAAACGGCACAACCCACAGTCCCCCTCTTTTCTTCTAAAGGAATTACTTCATCTCCGGATCTCTCAGCTGCTTTTTTGTATCGGGAGTATGCTTTGTGAGTGTGAAACCAGGACGCATCTGCAGGTTCATGACTAAATTTTTCTGCGAAAACTCCAGCACCATGTCCACTAAAAAAAACATGCTCACTGGAATCCATCACAGAGCGAGCTACAGAAATGGGGTGTTTGAAACCATTAAGACCCGTCACCGCTCCACAATTTCTTGAACTTCCGTCAGCAATGGAAGCGTCAAGCTCATGTTTTGCCTCAGATGTGAAAACGGCTCCGCGTCCGGCATTAAAAAGCGAATCATCTTCAAGAATACGAATCACAGCCTCTACCACCTCTACCGCACTTGAACCTTGACTGAGTAAATCTTCGCCTGCTGTGAGAGCGTTATTTAGAGATGTCCTATACATAGATTGCATATCTGCCGAAATATCTTCTTCTCCGAAATGACCAGCACCACCGTGAATTGCTATTGCGAAAGAAGGTTTTTGCTCTTGCTGTTTAGGACTACAAGAAAAGAGGTAGAAGGAAAAGCTAAGCAGAAGGAAGCTGACAGTTGTATAGTTCATTTCACAAACATAGCGATTCTTTTTCAGCGTAGAGCTTTAAGGATTCCCGATTCATGTCTAGTTCTTTATACTTTAGTCGTTGAAATTATGCGTTCCTGACAAATAACACTTAAGATTATAAAATGAACAAAGCTTTTTGGGGAGGACTATGCATTTTAATCTGTGGAGGACTTTACCTACTGTCGAACAGTATCGCGGCAACTCTACCTAACCACTTTCAAGCGTACCTCGAATTCGAAAAGAACATACCCCAAATCCCTTGGTTCATAGTCATTTACAATTCGTACTTCATACTTCTAGCACTAAATTTTTTGCTCATAAAATCTCCTCACACAATACGATCCTTAAGCATAACGATGATGGCTAGTTCAGCTATAGCATGTATGATTTTCGTGCTCTTTCCAGGTGAAATGGGCTTCTCTCGTACCTCAAATATTGAGGGATTCGAAGTGCTATACACAAATCTTCACTCCCTTGATATACCCCATAACCTCTACCCTTCGCTCCACATAACATTCTCCACCCTCTCAGCTTTTGCTATAATTCATCAAACAAAACAAAAGCTCCTCCATTATTTACTCATACTCTGGGTTATCCTTATTTCATTCTCAGTAGTATTAACTCACCAACACCACATTTTTGATGTTATTACCGGGTTTTTACTTGCCTGGCTCACCATTAAATTTGTGTACTTGAGAGGAGTTAAAGCATAAAAAAAGCCACTCTATTTAAGAGTGGCTTTTATAAGGCTTAGGTGTAAGAGTAATATCTTAAACTACTTTCACATTTACTGCGTTCAGACCCTTAGGACCTTCTTCAATATCAAAACTTACGTTGTCTCCTTCTCTGATATCCTCACTTAGTGCATTTGCGTGAACAAAAACATCTTTTCCACCTTCTTCTGGAGTAATGAATCCAAATCCTTTTGAATCATTAAAAAACTTTACTGTACCGTTACTCATATCTAAAAAAATTTATTTGAATGGCAAATGTAGTCATTAATTTCCTATAACGTCTATTACTAGGTCATTTGTTCTATTTTATTTGGGTCTGATCTATTAATGATAGCCGTGTTATATCATTATTAGGTCGTGGGGATGAACCTGAAAACATACTGCTTACTGAAGATACAGAAAATAAAGACTAAACAAAACGATATATCTAAATCATCTCAAGCCTTTCAGAAATTCATAAAAGAAATAAAACACCTATTTAAGTTGAGTCACTTAATTTAGGTTAAATCAAAAACGAGGGCATGAGCGATTACTCAACCACAAACTTCTTCTCAACTGAACCGTCATCATAGATGTGGAAGAGTATCTGATTAGGTGTGAGATTGACTTCTCTTCCTAATACGTCTACTACCTTGTCAAGCTTTCTGTTAGATGGGGTGGGGAAAGTGAAGGAAGATGATAATGTGCCTTCTGAGTCTGTTTTTATTAGATAGACGTCACTACTACCATTTCCAAACGATGATGTAGATGCTGAAATGATATATCCTCCGTCAGAGGTTTGTTGAACTGAAGTTCCAAAATCGGGAGCTATTCCACCATAAGTTTGCTCCCACCCCTGTCCAAAAACACTAAAAGAAAGAATACAGGCTAAGACAAAGAATAGCTTTTCATATGGTAAAATTTAAGTCACTAATGTAGCATAAATTATCGGAAGCTTCGTCTTACCCTACTATTCTCCACCACTTCCCTTTCTCTCATGCGCTTTAGGGTGGACTGAACAACACTTTAGAGGCCGTTAAAACCAAAAACGAGAGACAACCTTTCGATTATCTCCCGTTATGTACCCGGAGCGGGAATTGAACCCGCACGACCTTACGGTCATCAGATTTTAAGTCTGACGTGTCTACCAATTCCACCATCCGGGCATTGGAGGGCGCGAAGTTACGTAGTTCTTTGAAAGATTAGGGTAAATATGACGTGATTTTTTCGGAAGCCCCCCTTTGTTCGAGAAGCCAAGACTTTGCCGATCTTCCACTATTCTTTATTTGAGAGGAGTTTTGAGTTGTAAGGAGATCTTTTATTAGAACACTTAGCTCCTCAATAGATGGGGCGACTTGAAGTGCTCCGATGGATTTGAGGGCATGGGCTTCACGAAATCGGGCGATGTTTGGCCCTGAGACCATAGGCACAGAAAAGGCAGCAGGTTCGAGTAAGTTGTGAATGCCAGCGCCAAAACCTCCACCAATTACTGCTAAATCGGCTAAGGCGTAGAGTGAGGATAAGAGGCCGATGGAGTCGATAATCAGGACAGATGATTCAGGTGAGGGAGGTCCATTTGATAATTTTGAGGCGATTTTCGGTGCAGCTGTGTTGAATTTATCGAGAATGTTCGTGATGTGGGCAGAGTCAACTTCGTGTGGAGCGATAATGAGCTTTGTTTCTGAGTCCCAGGAGCAAAGTGCGAGTGCAGATTCATCAGCAGGCCAAGAACTACCCGCTAAAACCACCCTTGAGTTGCCTTTCCATGACATCAACTCGGTCATGACTTTCGATGCTGGTTCCTCTGCCAAGTGAAGTACTCGGTCAGCTCGAGGGTCACCCACGGATAAAGAGTTTATCCCGTGCGCTTTTAGAAGTTCTGATGAAGATTCGTCTTGGGTGAATATCTTATCGAAAGTGTGCCATGCGGAAATTAAGAATCGTCCTACGAAATTGTCCTTGAGGGCTGGCGCGGTATGGGAGAAGTGGGCTGCGAAAACGAATGAGGGAATCTTTGATTTAGAGAGTTCGTTTTGCAATACAGGCCAAACCTCATATTTACATGTCGCGAAAAACTTCACTTTCAAGCCGGGAGATTTTAGAAACTTCCTTACAGCAGTAGGGGTATCGAGAGGTAGAGCCGCAATTTTATCTTGGGGACGTAACCACTTCGGGGGGCTTGTTGTTGTAATTGGCGTGAATCCAGATGGCGAAAAAAACGTTAAAAGAATAGGAGTAAGTGGGTTCTTCGAGAGGTAGGATTCTATAACGGGCACAGCTTGTTCGTACTCGCCCAGGGAAGCACAATGAAACCAAGCGTATGGCTTGGACTCGGGCGAAGTTGAATCTACGGGCGAAGTGAAATCTAGGACGTTATTTGCGTCGCGCATTTTGAGTAAGGCCGACGATTTAGAGTGGCCGAAAATGGCTAAGAGGCGAATTAATATCACCGCGAGTCGAGCTAGAAGCGAGTAGATTACTAGTACCAATATTCTTTCGGAGCTCGTTTGTAGATATGTAAGACCCAACCGAACTCGAGACCGAGACCGGCATCGAAGCGTGGGGCAGAGTCGGGTATACCGGTGTCGAAATTCATCGTTCTAAGTGGAGAGGTACGAGAGGCAAATCCGAAGATTCCGCCGTAAGCATTGACTCTACGGTAGGCATCCATATGCCAATACCCCACGAAACCAGAGACATAGCCACCCCAGGTCAGTCTGTCATATCCAGGGAGGTATGGATCTTCGAGTTGGGAAATGTGATTTTCTGTGAAATCGAATCCGATTTTATGGTGGATGGATCCAAGGCCTCCGCGTAGGAAAAGTCCAGAATTGAGGTTAGAATTACCTACTGGGATGATTTTTCCGCCGAGAATTCCGATAATGGCGCCTCGACCGGTAACGGTAATGCGAGCTACGTTACCCTCGTTGTCTATAATTTCACCTGAAGTGGTAAGGAGATTCGAGAGGAGGCCGGGCTCCTGAGCCTCTGCGCCCGTTAGATATGTGAGGCGGAAACCGAAATATTTATTCGATTCGGTTTTTACGCCGAACCCCGCTCCGATAGTAGCGAAGGCTCCATATCTTGAATTAAGATCGGCTATAGGAAGAAATCCTCCTGTAGAAATAAAGATATGAGGAGACTCGAGTTGAGTGGAGGCTACGTCACGAGTGGTTTGGGCTGAAACACTAGGAGTGAATAAGAAACAAGCCATCGAGAACGATGCGATTACATAGATTTTATGAGTAAAAGTTATATGCTTCTGCGTAGAATTCATGGAAGCGAAGTTAAGTAAGGAAGTGTATCTTCGCTCTCTATTGTAAGTCATGAAGAATATTAAAATGGTGGATCTAAAAGGACTGATGAACCGCATCAAGCCCCAAATAGATAATGCCATAGATAGAGTTCTGCAATCTGAGCGTTTTATCGGAGGTGAGGAAGTTGAGGAGTTTGCTAAGGAATTAGGTGACACTATGTGTGGCCCACACGAGAAAAGTAAGGTGTTTGTCATCCCTTGCGCGAATGGCACTGACGCTATTCAAATTGCTTTAATGGCCCTCGGAATTGGTCCTGGAGATGAGGTCATCACTACTGATTTTACTTTTATTTCTACAGTTGAGGTCATTTCTATATTAGGGGCTACTCCTGTTTTAGTAGATGTCTGTGAAACTACATTCAACATAGACTGTGACGCAGTAGAACAAGTAATAACCGATAAAACAAAAGCGATAATTCCAGTTCATTTGTTCGGCCAATGTGCTGATTTAGGAAGATTAATGGAACTCTCAACTAGGTTCGACATTCCTATCGTGGAGGACAATGCCCAGTCGCTTTTGAGCACGTATTGTGACGGAAAAGGCGTGAGTGGTGCGAGTGGTCTTTTCGGTGTGTTCGGAACTACAAGTTTTTTTCCGAGCAAAAACCTTGGGTGTCTTGGAGATGGAGGGGCTCTTTTCACTCGTGATCAGGTGTTGGCCTTAAAGGCCAAATCCATTTCGAACCACGGTGGATCTAAAAGATACGAGCACGAAGTCCTAGGAATAAATTCACGCCTCGATTCTATCCAAGCTGCTATTCTAAGAGTGAAACTCCCACACCTGAAAAGCTTTATCGCTAAAAGGCAGGAAGCAGCTTCGAAATATGACGAGCTACTTAACGACGTTGAGGGGGTAGAAATACCTGTAAGAAGTGAAAAATCTACTCACGTTTTCCATCAATACACCCTCAAGATATCGGGCGGAGTAAGAGATGAATTAGCCCAAGGATTAGCTGACGATGGTATTCCGACCGGTATTTATTACCCCAAGGGAATTCACGAGCAGAAGGCATTTAGTAGTTTGGGATATAAAAAAGGAGATTTTCCGATAAGTGAAAAACTCTCTGAGACCGTACTTTCGCTACCTATGCACACTGAACTTAGCGATGCGCAACAGAATTACATTGTGGAGCGTTTAGTTAGTCGATTGAGTGAATTAAGAGAATTGAGTGCATTGCGTGAAACACATAAAATGACCGGGCAGAAATGAATATTACAGTAGTAGGAACAGGATATGTGGGTATTGTAACCGGTACTTGTCTCGCTGAGACAGGGAATAAAGTTACTTGCGTGGATATTGACGCAACGAAAGTTGCGGCTTACTCTTCTGGAAAAGTTCAAATCTATGAGCCACATCTTGAGAATCTTCTTGTAAGGAATCTCGAAGCAGGAAGGATAGACTTCACAACTGATTTGGCTTCGGCTGTGGCGAAAAGCTCAATAGTTTTCTTAGCCCTTCCCACTCCTCCTGGAGAGAACGGGTCTGCTGATTTACAATACATCTTGAAAGTGGCAGAAGATCTGAGTGGGATACTTGACAAATACACGGTTATTGTAGATAAAAGCACTGTACCTGTAGGGACTGCGGATAAGATTCGAGAAGTAATTAGTTCGAAATGCGATGTCGAATTCGATGTGGTTTCGAACCCTGAGTTCCTTCGTGAAGGATTTGCTGTAGATGACTTCATGAAGCCGGATAGAGTTGTGGTGGGATGTTCTAGCGACAGGTCTCGCGCAGTTATGGAAGAGCTTTACAAGCCTTTCGTCAGACAAGGCAATCCAGTGATTTTTATGGATGAAAGAAGTGCTGAATTGACCAAATACGCTGCTAACGCTTTCCTTGCAACGAAAATAACTTTTATGAATGAGGTGGCTAATTATTGCAAGAAAGTAGGAGCAGATGTAGATTTGGTAAGGCGAGGTATAGGAACCGACTCGAGGATAGGACCTCGCTTCCTCTTCCCTGGCATGGGATATGGTGGGAGCTGCTTCCCTAAAGATGTACAAGCTCTTCACAGAAGCGGTCGCGAAGTAGGATCTGAATTCAGCATACTCGAAAGCGTGATGGCTGTGAACGAAAGACAGAAAATAATGATGCTTCCCTTAATGAAGGATCATTTCGGAGGAAGTTTGAAGGGTAGAAAAATCGCTATTTGGGGGCTTTCTTTTAAGCCCGAAACGGACGACATTAGACAAGCGCCCTCTCTTGATATGATCTCAGCACTCTTAGACGCCGGAGCTAAGCTTACGGTTTACGACCCTGAGGCGATGGATAACGTAAATAAAATTCTAGGCGACAAGCTGAAATATGCTCAACGATCTACTGAAGCTATTCACGGAGCTGAAGCTCTTTTGATTTGTACTGAGTGGGCCGCTTTTAGAAATCCTGATTTTAATGCAATGAAATCCTCAATGATGAATCCTGTCATCTTCGATGGTCGAAATCTTTACGAGTGCGATAAAATGAAAGAGCTTGGGTTTACGTATCATAGTGTAGGAAGGGAAGCCGTGATTTGCACATGAAAGAACGTGTTCTCATAACAGGAGCTGCCGGATTTTTAGGATCCCATCTATGCGACAAGTTCTTCAATGAAGGGTTTGATGTAATCGCAATGGATAACCTAATCACGGGAGATCTAAAAAATCTTGAACACCTTAACGGAAAGGAGGGTTTTACCTTTATGCATCACGATGTGACGAACTTCACTCACGTGAGTGGAAAGCTTGAACATATCCTGCATTTCGCCTCGCCAGCAAGTCCTATAGACTACCTGCGCATCCCCATACAAACTCTAAAAGTAGGATCTCTCGGAATTCACCGTCTCTTAGGTCTTGCCAAAGAAAAAGGCGCACGGATTACCATTGCTTCCACTAGCGAAGTTTATGGTGATCCGGAAATTCATCCACAGCACGAAGAATATTGGGGTAGTGTGAATCCTGTGGGCCCGCGTGGAGTTTATGACGAAGCGAAAAGATTCCAGGAAGCCATTACGACTGCCTATAACACTTACCACGGTCTAGAGACAAGAATCGCACGCATTTTCAACACGTACGGCCCGCGCATGCGACTGAATGACGGTCGTGCTCTACCAGCTTTCATAGGCCAAAGCTTACGCTCAGAAAATATTACCGTTTTCGGAGATGGTTCCCAAACACGTAGTTTTTGCTATGTCGACGATTTAATTGATGGGATTTTCAAACTTCATTTCAGCTCGGAGACTCGACCAGTTAATTTGGGTAACCCTGTAGAAATTTCCATTCTCGATTTCGCGAAAGAGGTACTCGCTTTAACTGGGGCCGATGTAGAAATCGTTCATGAGGGATTGCCTATCGACGATCCGAAGAAAAGACGGCCGGACATTTCAAGAGCGAAAGAAGTATTAAATTGGGAACCGACAATAGATCGGTCCGAAGGTTTAAAACGTACTTTCGATTATTTTAAGTCGCTCACTCCCGAAGAATTAACCCGAAACGAACACAAGAATTTTGAAGCATACATCAAAAAGTAGTGCGAATCTGAGCGCAAGCGAAGATGGCGTTTTCGTTCACGAAAGTGCCGTAATCGATGACGGTGCGGTATTAGAAAGTGGGGTCAAGGTTTGGCATTTCTGTCACGTGATGGAGGGCTCACGGCTCGGTACAGGCACGTCGTTAGGGCAGAATAGTTTCGTGGCGTCGGGAGTTGTGACGGGCTCTAACTGTAAGATTCAGAATAACGTAAGCCTGTACCAAGGCGTCACTTTAGGCGACGATGTGTTTCTCGGGCCTAGTTGTGTATTTACGAACGTTGTTAATCCAAGAAGCGCCATTGTAAGGCGTGACGCCTACGCCCCGACAAAAGTTGGGGACGGGGTAACTATAGGGGCGAATGCGACTATTATTTGTGGGGTAGAGTTAGGAAACTTTGCTTTCGTCGGGGCGGGAGCCGTGGTTACTAGAGATGTGAAGTCGTTTGAGTTAGTTGTAGGAAATCCTGCGAAGAGAATTGGATGGATGTCTCCTAGTGGGATGAGATTAGAGTTCGATGAGAGTAACTTCTCGGTTTGTACTGAGAGTGGAGAGAAATTTAGGTTAGATGCAGAAAATAATGTGTACCCATGTTAGATAGATTGACTTCGGGTGACGCTACGATTAGCGTTGTGGGACTTGGATATGTGGGGCTTCCAATCGCCCTCGCTTTTGCACGAAAAGTTAAAGTGATAGGGTTCGACATTAACTCGGAGAGAGTTGAAATGATGAAAAGTCATATCGATCCGTCGGGCGAGTTGGAGGCAAGTGATTTCGAGGGGTGCGATATTTCATTTACGGCAAACGCTGAAGACCTTCGTGCTGCCGATTTTCATATCGTTGCCGTTCCTACTCCGATAAATCCGTCTCACCAACCAGACCTCACCCCCCTCCTATCTGCTTCGGCAACGTTAGGAAAAATTCTAAAAAAAGGGGACTACGTAGTTTACGAGAGTACCGTTTACCCTGGATGCACCGAGGAAGATTGCATACCTGTACTAGAAAAAGAGAGTGGGCTCAAATACATTGAGGACTTTAAAGTCGGATACTCGCCAGAAAGAATCAACCCAGGCGATAAAGTAAATACTTTAGAAACTATCGTAAAAGTAGTCGGTGGATGTGATGTGGAATCGACGGAGAATATAGCGGCGATTTACGATTTGGTAGTGAAAGCAGGGACACATCAAGTGAGTAATATCAAAGTGGCTGAGGCGAGTAAAATCATAGAAAATACTCAACGCGATTTGAATATAGCGCTTGTGAATGAGCTCAGTATTATTTTTAATCGTGTGGGCATTAACACGTATGAAGTGCTTGAAGCTGCGGGGACCAAATGGAATTTCCTTCCTTTCAAACCCGGCCTTGTAGGAGGACATTGTATAGGAATTGATCCTTATTACCTCACTTGGAAATCAAGCAAGCTTGGTTATCACGCGAAGGTGATTAATTCGGCACGTTACATTAACGATAGTATGGGATTCTATGTGGGTAAACAAACCGTGAAGAAAATCCTTTCTCGTGGAGTCAATGCGCTGGGTGCGCGAGTGCTTGTAATGGGGTTAACTTTTAAAGAAAACGTTGAAGACATTAGAAACACGAAAGTGGTTGACGTAATCTCTGAGTTAGAGTCCTTTAACGTGAATGTAGATGTTGTGGATCCTATGGCTAAGGCTTACGAAGTGAAGGAGGAATACGGTATTGACCTGGTTGCGGAACCTGAAATGGGCGTTTATCACGCAGTCATTGTCGCTGTAAACCATACAGAATACGCGGCTTTAACTGAGTCTGATTTCTGTAACTTACTTGAGGGAGGAGATGGGGTTTTAGTGGATCTTAAAGGGATTTTCCGAGATAAAATAGAGAAGTTAGATTACTGGAGTTTATGAGATCGCTGAAATCCATATTAGTGACAGGTGGAGCTGGGTTTATCGGCTCACATGTAGTTAGGCTATTGCTTAATAAGCATCCTGAGGCTGAGGTCGTAAACCTAGACCTTCTTACTTATGCGGGGAATCTAGAAAACCTTCAAGACATAGACTCGAAGAAGTATTCATTCGTTAAAGGAGATATCTGCGACAGAATTCTACTCAAAGAGCTATTTAGAAAGCACAGTTTCGATGCTGTAGTTCACCTAGCCGCAGAAAGTCATGTGGATAGAAGTATAGAAAATCCTCAAGCTTTTTTAGAGACAAACATCTTGGGGACTGCAGCTCTTTTAGAGGTGGCAAAAGAGGCTTGGTTTGATTCAGATGGGAACGAAAGTGGGAATGGTGGTGGTGATAAGATTTTTTATCACATTTCTACGGACGAAGTTTATGGATCTCTAGGTAATGAGGGACTGTTTTCTGAAACGACGTCTTACGACCCAAGAAGTCCGTACAGCGCTTCAAAAGCAGCCAGCGATCATATAGTTAGAGCGTATTACCACACATATGAGTTTCCTGTTGTGATAAGCAACTGTTCAAACAATTACGGAGCGAATCAATTTCCAGAGAAGCTTATTCCGCTGATGATAAAGAACATCTGTGAGGAGAAAGATTTACCGATTTATGGGGAAGGGAAAAACATACGCGATTGGCTTTTCGTAGAAGATCACGCCAGAGCGATAGACTTGATATTACACGAGGGGGTTGTAGGTGAGACGTACAATATCGGAGGGTTGAACGAATGGACTAATATTGACCTCGTGAAGTCTCTGATAAAACTGGTAGACGAGCAGTTAGGGCGCGAATCGGGCGCGTCGGAATCGTTGATTACGTTTGTTAAAGACAGGGCGGGACACGATATGAGATACGCCATAGACGCATCGAAAGTGGAGAACGAACTTGGATGGAAACCAAGCGTGAATTTTGTGGAGGGGTTGAAAAAAACGGTGGGATGGTATTTGGCGAATCCTGAATGGCTAGCCAATATCGCCTCGGGGGAGTATCGAAATATTTAGATGAATCGCTAAATGTTTAAACGACTCAGAGATTTATTCAGCTCGAAGAAAACGAAGAAGAAAACATCGAGACAAGTTCGGAATTGTTTAAGCGATCTCGTAACTGACGTACATAGTCACTTAGTTCCGGGAGTTGACGATGGGGCTCACGATATGGAAATGGCGATAGCTTTGATAAAACGACTCCAAGATTTGGGATTCGAAAGACTCGTGATTACTCCGCACATTATGTCGGACTTATATCCAAATACATCCGAAATTTTACTGCCTATATTCGAAGAGCTTAAAAAAGAGGTAGCGAAGAAACTTCCACCTATTGATCTACTACTAGGGGCCGAATATTTCCTCGAATCAAATTTCCTTGATTTGCTATCGGACGCAGGGGGAAAAGATGATACCCTCCTGACTTTTCCGTGTATAGACCCTCTTTCAGGAGAAAAAATGAAAATGATCCTTTTCGAATTTGCTTTTCATGAAGCACCTAACGAAGAAATGCTTACTGATGCGATTTTCAAGATGCAAACCTCTGGTCTCACTCCTGTTTTGGCACATTGTGCTAGATATCCTTACTGGCATATGGAGCGTGAGAAACTTGAAGATTTACACTCAAGAGGGGTGGTGCTAACCGTAAACGCAGCTACTTTGGCAGGTGCTTATGGCGATTTGGCACAAGAAACTGCTCAATACGCAATTGAGAAGGGGTGGATAAGAATGGTTTGTTCTGACACACACGCACCTCATCATATTTCTGCCGTAAAGGAGTTAGAGACATCGTCATTACTCGCGGAGTTGATGTCTTCGGGGTTACTATTAAACCCTGGGGTAGGAAAAAACTAAGGAGCAGGCTATGGTCTATCCCACTGGAGCAAGCTTCACTTCGATATCATTAAGGGAATCCTCGAGCCTGATTTGGCATCCAAGGCGGCTATTATCCTCAACGTTGAACGCCTCGTCAAGCATATCCTCCTCATCATCAGACCGTTCAGGTAAATCGTGGGCACTTAGCACATACATGTGACAACTGGCGCACATCGCCATCCCACCACAAGTGCCCTCGACAGGGAGCTCGTAACTTTTACAAAGCTCCATCATATTCATATTCATATCTGTCGGCGCTTCAATCTCATGACGCTCATCATTTCTGTCTATGACTATGACTTTAATCGTATTTTCCATTGATTTACATTCCTGGAACACCAGTAACAGTAGTATACTTTAAGACCAAATTTTTATCGGGATATATCCTTTTATATGCACTCTGTACCATTAGGGTAGCTTCGTGGAAACCACAAAGAATAAGCTTTAATTTACCGGGATACGTGTTTATATCGCCGATAGCATAAATGCCCGGTACGTTAGTTGAATAATCAAACGTATCTACCTCGATGGCGTTCTTTTTGATATTCAAATTCCATTCTCCGATAGGCCCCAACTTAGGACTCAGCCCGAAAAGAGGAATCCAGTGATCGGTTTCGAGTGAAATCATCCCCTCCGATTTGTGTTTTACTTCGACAGATTGCACAGCTCCATTCCCAGAAATCCCTACGACCTCACCATTTGTGAGAAGGTTTATCTTTCCGGCCTGGGCAAGATCCATGACCTTTTGGACACTATCTGGATGACCTCTAAAACTAGGGCGCCTATGTACAAGCGTTACCTCAGATGCAACACCGTCCGCTAAAAAGTTCGTCCAATCGAGTGCGGAATCGCCTCCTCCAGAAATCACGACCTTCTTCCCGCGATAAAACTCAGGGTCTTTAATAATGTACTCTACACCTTTATTTTCGAAATCGGCTAAACCTTCTACAGGCGGCTTTCTAGGCTCGAAACACCCTAAACCAGCAGCGATTGCAATAATGGGAGCTCTATGCTTAGTCCCGTGACTTGTAGTAATAATAAACTGACCTTCGTCATCTTTTTCAATAGTTTCTGCCCTTTCTCCAAGAGTAAAACCCGGAGAAAACGGCTTTATTTGCTCCATTAATCGGTCGGTTAATTCACCGGCCATGATAGATGGGTAAGCCGGGATATCGTAGATCGGTTTTTTAGGATAAATCTCCGAACACTGTCCTCCTGTTTGAGGAAGAGCATCAATAATATGGCATTTTAATTTCACTAAACCCGCTTCAAAGACTGTAAATAAGCCTACGGGTCCTGCTCCAATTATTAGAATATCTGTTTGGATCATAGATTTATCGCTTCAATAGATTTCACTTCTGGAGCTACGTTTTTAATTACGGATTCCACTCCTCCTTTCATAGTCATATCGATCATAGAACATCCGACACAAGATCCGTGTAGTTCAAGTTTTACTACCAAATCGTCTGTAATTTCTTTCAGAGTAATATCCCCCTGATCGGCCTCTAAGTAGGGGCGGATTTGAGAAAGGGCGAGCTCTATACGGGCTGCAAGTTCTTTGTGTTGCTCGGGAATTATCTGGTCGTTCATTTGTTCACGGTTTTTCCTAAAACTTCTAGCAAGTTAGAAACAACGGAACGGAATGCCGCTGCGGCTTCTGAATCGCCTTGCATAACTGCTGGACGACCTACGTCGCCAGCCTCACGTATGGTTTGTAATAGGGGAAGTTCGCCTAAGAATGGTACATCGAGAGATTCGGCGAGGCGTTTTACCCCGTCCACTCCGAAGATGTGATATTTAAACTGTGGAGCGTCAGGCGGAACGAAATAAGCCATGTTTTCGATCATTCCTAAAACAGGAACGTTGATGGCCTCCAGCTTGAACATACCCACTCCTTTACGAGCATCGGCAAGTGCGACATCTTGAGGAGTAGAAACGATTACTGCTCCCGCAAGGTCTAATTCACTTACAAGAGTTAAATGAATATCCCCAGTTCCAGGAGGAAGATCTACAATCATAAAGTCCAATTCTCCCCACGTAACGTCATTAAAAAGTTGCTTTAACGCTTTTGTAGCCATAGGCCCGCGCCAAACTATTGCTTGATCTGGATCTGCGAAGAAACCAATAGAAAGCATCTTAACACCGTATTTCTCTACAGGAGTCATAAATTGTTTCCCGTTAACCTCAACGGGCTGAGGACTTTCATCTTGAACTCCAAACATTGTAGGGATACTCGGCCCATAAATATCGGCGTCACAAAGCCCCACTTTATACCCCAGTTGAGCAAGAGCCACCGCGAGGTTCGCGCTTACAGTACTTTTTCCCACACCACCCTTTCCTGAAGCAACAGCTATGATTTGCTTCACTCCAGGAAGCACCTTCCTCGTTTCCAGTGTCCTCTCCTCTTTCGGCAAAGCACTGACCGTTATCTCTATCTGAACATCTTTACCTAACGCACGCTCAAGGGCAAATTCCACAGCCTCTTGCATCCTCTTCCTAGCATGCAAAGCAGGGTTACTAGACTTCACATTTAGAGAAATCTTATCCCCCTCTATTTCAAGGTTTGATACCAAATCTAGCGACACAATATCTTTCCCAAAGTCAGGCTCAATCACCCCACTTAAAGCAGTAATAACCTTATCTTTAGTAATCTCCATAGGTATTCTAATTCAGAACATAAAGTTCAGACATCAAAGTTCGGTCATAGGGTCCCAAAAAAGTCTATCTAACTCAACTACTTGCCCTTCTTTAACTATAATCCCTTCGTTTTCCAATTCCTGAGCCATTGACCTCGCCGGGGGGAAGTGTAAAGCACCTGAAAGCATACCTAATCGATTGACCACTCTATGAGCTGGAACCGAGGGGTTTACAGTAAAACTCTTATTCAAAGCCCAACCTATTCTTCTACTAGCCCTTGCATCACCCAGATATTTGGCAATAGCTCCATAAGAAGTCACTCTTCCATTAGGAATAAGCCTTACTACTTCAAATACGTCGTCGTTAAAACTCATGTTAAACCTCTAACTGAATGAAGTGGATCTTCTTCCCCTCCAATAGCCACCTCTTTTCGTAGAAGGTGATTATTTCGAGTGAATCGCGAAGATCTTGAGGGACTCGATCTACTAATTCGCCGTAAACATCCGTGCTGTCGTAATTGAACTTGTAGCCACTTTCTAGGTAACCCTCCTTAGATAAATCGTAGAGCAGAACAGAGTCGGTTTTCACGTTAATCAAGCTGCCCGGCTTAAGAATCTTCTTATAGCGCTCGATGTAAACCGGCGATGTAATCCTCTTCGTCCCCTTTTCGTCCTTAGGTTGTGGATCAGAAAATGTAAGCCAAATCTCACTCACCTCTCCCGACTCGAAATACTTATCGATAAATTCAAGTCTAGTTCTTAGAAATGCCACATTAGGTAACGATTCCTCCTTAGCTGTTTTCGCGCCCCTCCAAAATCGATGCCCCTTGATATCGACACCTACGAAATTTCGATTAGGATATTTCCTTGCGAGCCCCACTGTGTATTCACCCTTACCACACCCCAGCTCAAGAGTAATAGGATTGTCGTTTTTAAATATATCTGAAGCCCATGTCCCCTTAAGTTCCCCATCAAGACCTTTTACCGCATCCTGTAAACATGGTTCGAAAACGTGATTAAACGTTTCATTTTCAGCCCATTTTCTAAGTTTATCCTTTCCCATTGTTTTTACTATCGCAAATGTAATTCGCTGCTGCAAAATTAGGAACTTGTGGCCATGTCTCGAATACTAATTGCAGTCTTAAATTGGGGGTTAGGTCATGCGAGCAGGACCCTGCCTATCATAGAGGGGGCGCTTGATTTGGGATGGGAGGTTGATGTGGCGAGCGCAGGGGATTCTTTGGTTTGGCTTAAACGAAGGCTGAAAGAAAGGGGTGATGACATGAGTAGAGTGGCTTTTTTTGAGAAACCGGGACGCGTGATTGAATATAACGAGAGGGGGACTATGCTTAAAATTGCAGCCCAAACTCCTGGGCTCATTCTCAGTATTATCGAGGAACAGAAATGGACCGCGAAACACGTGAAAGATCGAGAGGTTACGAGAATATTTAGCGACAACTGCTATGGGGTGTTTCACCCCGACGTGAGGTCGATATTGATGACGCACATACTTCGACTTCCTGTGGCGAAGATTTTAAGACCGTTCGCACAGATTTCGCTTCGATTTATGGCGGGTCGGTTTTCAGAAGTTTGGGTCCCCGATGTTTCGCCCGGACCGAAGTCGATATCTGGCGAACTCACCTCGAAGGAGATTCATAGAAAAACGACGTTCGTGGGAATTCTAAGCAGATTCGATATAAATGACGCTACCAAAATAAACTCCCTCGATCGGATTCCACCTCTTGTGGGCGTAGTAAGTGGGCCCGAGCCCCATCGAACGATTATGGAGGAAGGACTTAGGAAATGGATGAAACATGACGGGCGAAGCGGAGTGATAATTGCTGGAAAACCAAGGAATTCAGAGCGTAATGAGGAAGATGGTGTGACTACACTTTACGACCCTTCGGACATAGAAATGAGAGCATATATGTCAGGGGCTGACGTAGTAATCTGTCGAAGTGGTTATTCTACCCTTCTCGATCTAGTTTCTCTGAAATCACGAGCAATTCTTATCCCTACACCTGGTCAAGCCGAACAAGAAGAACTTGCTGAGCTTTGGAGAGTTAAATTCGAGTATTCAACATGCACTCAAGAGGATTTGGCGCAATTAAACATTCCAAAGAATTCAGGAAAAACACCCGATTTAGTTCCGAACCTAATCGCTTTAAACGAACTTGCAGCATGGCTCAAGAATTAGATAAAAACACACCTAAACAAATCGCAGAAGACGAACGATTTATGAGGATGGCTTTACTAGAAGCTGAAGAAGCGGGAGCGATTGACGAAGTTCCTGTCGGTGCGGTAATCGTTTCACGAGGATCGGTTATTGCAAGAGGTCATAATTTATGCGAAAGATTACGCGATTTCACAGCTCATGCGGAAATGCAGGCCTTTACCAGCGCTTCTGAATTCGTTGGTGGAAAATTTCTTGATGAATGTACACTTTACGTAACGTTAGAACCTTGCCCTATGTGTGCTGGCGCTGGGTTTTGGACTAGAATAGGAAGAATAGTCTATGGAGCAAAAGATTTAAAACGCGGATACGGAAGATGGATTGTCTCACCAGAAAAAGAAGGTCACGGAGGGCAGGTAGGAGAAAATGGCTTACTTCACCCTAAAACCCTAGTTACTTCAGGCATCCTTGAAAAAGAATGCTCACAATTAGTTAAAGACTTCTTTGTATCAAAGCGGTTGAAAAACACTAAATAAATCTAGCATAACTTAGCCCAGCATTTCAGGATTCATGCTAGACCTTACGAAAGAATATTTATCAGATATACACACTCTAATTGAAGAGGGTAAGGATAGAGATTTGGCCGATTTACTTGAGCCGATTCACGCTTCAGATATTGCGCTTATTTTAAACCAAATCAGGCGCGACGATGTGCACTATATCTATAGAGTGCTTAAAGACGATTCTAGGTCTGAAGTTCTTCACGAACTAGACGAAGAAGTTCGAGAGGATCTTCTTAGTACTCTTACTTCAAAAGAAATCGCCGATGATGTAATTGCTGGACTTGAATCAGACGATGCAGCCGATATTATTAGTGAGCTGTCTTCAGAGAAGGTCGAAGAGGTGATGTCTCACGTTGAAGACAAAGAGTTAGTCTCGGACGTACTCTCGCTTCTAGCCTACCCAGACGGTACGGCGGGGGCATTAATGGCAAAAGAGTTAGTTAGAGTCGAGGAAACATGGACCGTTTCGAGGGCGATTCGTGAAATCCGGATCCAATCCGAAGAAATAGAAAATCTGTACACCATTTACGTTGTCGATAAAATCGGAAAACTAACGGGACGACTCAGTCTACAAAGTCTACTACTATCAGCAACTAGTACGAAAACCCCAGTGGTAGAGCTTAAGGACTCTAACGATTTGGTCTCAATAAAAGTACAAGAAAACGAAGACCTCGTTGTAAGTCTAATGGAACGTTATGATCTCGTTGCCCTTCCCGTAGTAGATGACAACGGGATATTACTAGGGCGAATCACAATTGACGATGCGGTGGACGTTATTATCGAGGAGGCTGAGCGAGATTATCAACTCGCATCAGGTATTTCCGAAGACGTAGAATCGTACGACTCAGTTTGGACTTTAACTAGGGCGAGATTGCCATGGCTGTTAATAGGGCTAGGCGGTGGTGTTGGGGGGGCTTACGTAATCGGTGCTTTCGATATTGTAACTAATCCTGAGATGGCTCTATTTATTCCATTAATAGCGGCTATGGGAGGAAATGTAGGAGTGCAATCTTCCGCCATCGTAGTTCAAGGACTAGCTACTTCAAGTATAAACACCTCTAACATAATGAGCCGCCTCACTAAAGAGCTAGGTGTAGGATTACTAAATGGAGTGATATGCTCTACCATAATTTTTGCCGTCACCCTAATACTTGGATTCGACAAAGCACTTAGCACAACTGTAAGTATCTCATTACTTTTCGTTATCGTTTTTGCTGCTCTGTTCGGTGCTTTCGTGCCTCTTATGCTTGAAAAACGTGAAATAGACCCAGCCCTTGCAACAGGTCCCTTTATCACCACTGCGAATGACATCATAGGCCTGATAATATACTTCAGTGTCGGATCCTTCATCAGTACAATTATATAAATGCACGATATGAAGGTTGCATTCCTAGATACAGTTCATCCGATTCTTCAATCCAAACTCACGGAGAATGGTTTTATCTGCTCAGATAAAAGAAAAATTTCTAGCCAAGATATTATCTCAGGAGCACTTTCTGAAATAGAAGGTATCGTTATTAGATCTAGACTTACCATTAATGTTGAATTACTTAAAGCCATGCCTCTCCTTAAATGGATAGCTCGAAGTGGCTCAGGTCTGGAAAACATAGATGTGGACGAAGCACGTAATAGAGGTGTCATAATTTACAACTCTCCAGAAGGCAATAGAGATGCTGTAGGTGAACATGTCCTAGGAATGCTTCTAATGATACTACACAAACTTAGAAGTTGCGATAGAAGTGTTCATGAAAGAGTTTGGGCTAGAGAGAAACACAGGGGGGCAGAACTAAAAAGCAGGATTGTGGGGATAATAGGGTACGGAGTTATGGGCGAATCTTTTGCTTCTAAACTCGCTGGCATAGGCTGTAAAGTAATCGCCTACGACAAATACAGACATGGTTTCGGCGATGATTTGGTGGAGGAAGTCACGGAAGATGAGTTTTTTGCTCAGAGTGACATTGTTAGTGTTCACGTTCCTTTGACTAGTGAAACGAATGGGTTAGTAAACGCTAAGTGGCTAGATAGTTTCGCAAAACCTATTATTTTCGTTAACAGTTCTCGAGGTTCAGTGGTGAATACTCGTGAATTACTTGATGCTCTGGATAACGGGAAAGTAATCTCTACAGCACTCGATGTACTAGAATTTGAAGGAAGCTCTCTTGAAGGACTAGATAGCTACGAGGATTCAGAATCTAAGGCTGTGCTTACTCGTTTACTTAAAACGCCAGATGTTTACCTCAGCCCGCACGTTGCTGGATGGACTCTTGAAAGCTACATTAAATTAAGTAAGTACTTAGCAGACAAAATCCTCAAGGACTTTTCTTAATCAAGTCCGCATTAAACGAAACTTTATCCGTTTATTCTTCGCTACCTGTACGTGACCTACTAGTTGCTGAGTAAAGAACTTTAAGGGCTGAGGCTTGTCTTAACTCTTGCTTTACAGCACTGACAATACCCATTTTAGTTTCTTGGTCCACCTTAAGCGACACCCACATCTTACTTTGCTCTGATTCAGCTAGCGTTTTACGCTCCTTAGCAATCCAATCTCTTACTTCATAAGCGTGAGAAAACTGGTCATTCAATTGAATCACAGGCTCTGTTCCGTACCTTTTATCCATCGGAGTACCGATGTTAATGTATCGAATAAGGTGTTTCTTCTCAACCTTATAAAGCTCTGAAGCTTCAGGTCTTGTTACCTGCACCTTCTCATCTTCAGTTCGCAATACTGTTACTGTCATAAAGAAGAAAAGTAGCATGAAAACGATATCCGGCAACGAAGCTGTCGATATCGATCCTTTAGGACGGTTACTGCCTTTTTTAAACTTACTCATGACTTAGTAATATGTTGATTCAGCATCCCTAGGCTCAGCTTCGGAAATACGCTGAGGGTACACAGCCCTGACAGCAGTAATTTTATCTAAAGTCTTCTTGTCTTGCTTATTACGACCATAGATATCTTCTAGCTCTCTGTAGCTCTGACCGAACTTCACTAATGCAAGTTCATCACGCAATTCATTAACAGCAGACTGAAGTTCATTCTGAACCTGTAGGTATGTGTTGTAAGTCGTGTTATTATCGTTCTGCATTGAGATTAAGGCAGAAGGAGGGAGTTCTTTGTAATCACCACCTAATAGCTTAATGGTTACAAGTTTTTCCTTCCACTTATTTAGCACCTTCTTGAATGCATCTTTGTTCTTAGGATCAGAAATTCTTACGATTTCCTGATATTCCGCTATCTTCAGCCTCACCTCAGATTTTCTAACCCAAAGTCTTTCTGGGAAAGCGGCATTTGTTTTACCGTTCGCTCCTGTGAGAAAAAGAACGTCTCTATTCTTTCCGATTACCTGATCACCTACTTCGTGAGTAATAACTCCATCACCTGTAGCAATCAGAAATCCTTTTGCTTTATCCTTCAGCTGATACATTTCCAGAGGTTGCCCTTCAACGAGAAGAAGATCCAGGAAATTAACCTTTACATTAAATACGTTTTGCTCTTTTGCTTGAGGAATATCAATATCATCGGGCACAGGTGGTGGTAATTGACGTTTGATACCCATATCAGACTCAATCGTCGTTGTTACCAGCCAGAAAATTAAAAGCAAGAACGCAATATCGGCCATCGAGCCTGCATTAATTTCTTGTAGTTCGCGACGTGCCATTTCTGTTCTTACTTAAAAATACTGCTCAGTTCAGACCAAACAATAGTAACTATTGCAACTACAAATAGGAGGTAAACATATATCATACTTCCTCCAGCAAAAATGCTCTCAGACTCAGAAACTGTAATTCCACTTGCTTCATATGCACGTAAAACAGATCCATCAGCAAATGCGAAATAGCTCATGAGGCCTATAAAAGCAAATACAGATATTCCAACTAGAGTACCTATTTGAGCTTGAAAGTCACTTACTAATTTCATGATAAATGAGTAGATTCCAAATCCGACAGCTGCAAATGCGCAAGCGGCTCCAACAAAATAAATGATGTAAAACATCCAGTCCAGGTACATACCGTAATTCGCTTCTCCTTCAACGAAAGACTCATCAGCAACACTACTTCCAACAATTACCCCTACTAGGATAACGCCGAGGGCAATAATTGCTAAACGAAGACCCGAAAGGACAGAATTTATTGTTTTCTCTTCCATAGTCTTTTCTTATTTTCCTTGAAGCTTGCGCTTGTATAAAATATCTACTAAGTCCATGCTAGCCTCTTCCATATCAAGAACGATACTGTCTATTTTAGACAGGATATAGTTGTAGAAAACTTGAAGAATAATCGCTACCACAAGTCCTGATACTGTTGTAATCAAGGCTATCTTAATACCTCCAGCTACAATAGACGCGTTAATTGTATTCGCTTCAGCGATATCATCGAACGCAGAAATCATACCGATTACTGTACCCATGAAACCTAACATAGGAGCAAGAGCAATGAATAAACTAATCCAACTCAAGCCACTCTCTAGTTTCGACATCTCAACAGAACCGTAGTCTTCAATGGCTTTAGCAACTTCCTCATAACTGCCAGTCGATCTATCTAGTCCTTGGTGGAAGATGGTAGCTACAGGACCCGCTGTATTGCGACACACCTCTTTAGCTGCGTCTACTCCGCCTTTCTCTAGGCTATCATCAATTTCATTAACGAGCTTCTTTGTGTTAGTCGTAGCCATGTTAAGGTAAATGATTCTCTCAATACTAAGAGCTAGACCTAGGATAAGACAAATAAGTACCGAAGCCATAAATGCAGCTCCACCTTCGATAAAGTAACGCTTCACTGTTTGGTGAAAACTAAGAACTTCACGAGTTTCTTCCACATCAGCTACTGTTTCAGCAACATCAGGAGTTGTTTCCTCCATAACAGGTGCAACAGCAGAATCAGCAACAGCAGAATCAGCAACAGCAGAATCAGCAACAGCAGAATCAGCAGTAGCGCTATCAGCTACCATTGAGCCTTCGTCCATTACGACATCTACTTGCTCTGAGCCATTAGTTTCTTGAGCAGACACTACTACTGGAGTAGTGGCGAACATAAGTCCCGCTATTGCGAGAAGTGATAACAAATTCTTCATAGTCTATATTCTTATTGAATGTATTTCTTAATTAGTCGCGGAGAGACAGGGATTCGAACCCTGGACACGTTGCCGTGAACACGCTTTCCAAGCGTGCGCCATAAACCACTCGGCCATCCCTCCAGCCCTCGTTAGGACCTTTCTCTTGAAACTGAAGCCTCAAGAGGCGGCGCAAATTACTGCACAAAGTCGTTTTAACCTCATCTAAAGGCACACATTTTCACCTTTCAATTGTTAAACAGTCCTTTCGCCTCGTAAATCTCTAAGAAGAGATGTTTTTATTAACTCCAAATCCTCACTCTCGCCTAACAGCATCATTAACTTTATTAGCGCCGTTTCAGCAGTCATATCACCACCCGAAACCACACCGCAATCGGCTAGCATTAAGCTTGTTGCATACATTTCTTGATGAATGCCCCCATGTCCACATTGAGTGATATTGAGCATTGTGACACCCCGAGTTTGGGCTGATTTTAAGAGAGACTTAAATTGACTATTGTCTGGAGCATTTCCACTCCCGAAAGTTCCCAAAACTACCCCTCTGAGCTCGTTCCACGATAACACGCGCTCCAAAATTTCAAAGGACATTCCTGGAAAAAGTGGTAGCCAAGCGACTTTCGGCTCGAATTTATCGTGTAACTTCAATTTACCGGCTGGAGCTCTGTACAAATTGTGTTTTCGAACGTTAAATCCTACACCTGCTTTGACAAGGGGAGGGAAATTAGGACTAACGATTGCGTCAAGACTTTCCGCGCTTTCTTTATGAGTTCTGTTTCCTCGAAACAACTGGCTGCCGAAATAAACGGCGACTTCTTGAATTGTGGAGTCGCCCGAGAGAGTCGGGTCGGTGTGTGCTGCCAGCATTACAGAGCTTAGAAGGTTTTCTCGGCCGTCGGTTCTAGGCATTCCTATCGGCAACTGGCTCCCGGTTAGGATTACTGGTTTGCGAAGCCCTTCTAGCATAAAACTTAGGGCGGAAGCGGTGTAAGACATGGTGTCCGTACCGTGCAAGACTACGAATCCGTCATATTTATCGTGATAATCGAAAATTACTTTAGCGATTTTGCGCCAATGGCTCGGATTCACGTTCGAACTATCGATCGGAGGTTCGAAACTCACTGCGTCCATACTTATTCCAGCACGGTTAAGCTCGGGCACGTGGCTCGTAATTTGGTTGAAATCAATAGGAACAAGCGATCCAGTCATCGGATCATGCACACTCCCTATAGTCCCGCCCGTATAAATTATCAGTATCGTTCTTTCTCCCCCCATTTCATTTTTTAACTTGTAGACCAAACATTATCTCCGCATTCGAAGTAGTCACGCTAGCAACTTCCTCCAAACTTACTTCCTTTATTTCAGCCAAACGATTTGCCACATGAATCAAATACGATGATTCGTTTCTTTTTCCACGATACGGAACCGGAGAAAGGTATGGGCTATCTGTTTCGAGTATTAGTGATTCAAGTGGTACGCTAGGTAGAACTTTATCTAGTCCTCCATTTTTATAAGTACTCACGCCACCTATTCCGAGCATGAATCCGCCATATTCAAGCGCCCGCTCGGCTTCAACGGTGCCTCCTGTAAAACAATGGAACACACCGTTCAAGCTATCGTCGTTTAGAGAGTCCATCTCGTTAAACAACTCCTCCCAGGCATCTCGAACGTGGATTACTATAGGTAGGCCTCTCTCTTTCGCCCATCCCACTTGAATTCGAAATGCCTCACGTTGAGCTTCGATATGCTTCTTCTCCCAGTATAAATCCATTCCTATCTCGCCCACAGCTACGAACTTCTTTCCTGGAGGTGGCGAATCGAGGACTTGACGTATACTTTCTAACTCCGTTTCCCACCCATCTAAAACGTGACACGGATGGAGGCCCATCATTCCGAAACATGAGTTTGGCCACTTATCCATCATCTCAAGCACCCTAGGAACGCTCTCTAAATCGATGTTCGGCAGTAACAAAGTATCTATCCCCGCTTCAAAACATCTCTCCATCGCAGCATCTCTGTCCTCATCGAAGTTCGGCTGATATAAATGCGTGTGGGTATCTATTAATCGCATGACACTACTTTTATTTCGCCCGCAACTTGCTTCGCTCTTTCTACAATAACTGAAATTTCTTCATCCCCGAAAGCGAGCCCCACCCCCATTCGCCTGTACTTCCTAGTTGTAGGCTTGCCGAAGATTCTGAAATCCGCCCCGCTAATAGCAGCTGCCTTCGATAGCCCTATAAATTCCGGAAACGCACTCCCTTCATCCTGAGCTAACACGACAGCGGACGCCCCTTTTCGGACTTGCGTAATCTCACTTACAGGAATGCCAATTATCGCCCTTGCATGAAGTTCGAATTCTGATAAATTTTGAGTACCACCCAGGGTTACCATTCCCGTATCGTGGGGTCTCGGAGAAAGTTCAGAGAAATAAACACCTTCCTTTCCTATAAAAAATTCAACACCCCAAATCCCGCTTCCTCCAAGAGCGGAGGTGACTTTGTCTGCCATGGTTTGGGCTAAAGAAAGGTGAACATCTTCCATCAGCATTGGCTGCCAACTCTCCTGATAATCTCCCCTCTCCTGCCTATGCCCGATAGGTGGGCAGTAGAGCGTGTTGCCATTATTCTGAGTCACCGTCAAAAGCGTGATCTCATAATCGAAATCCACAAATTCCTCCACTATCACCTCCATCAAATCACCCCTCGACCCTTCTAGAGCATAATTCCACGCCTTCGCTACATCACCACTCGACTTAATCACTGACTGTCCCTTTCCTGAACTTGACATTAGCGGTTTCACCACGCAAGGCATCCCCACAAATTCCACCCCACTTTCCAGTTCCTTAAGACTCGTAGCGTATTTATATTTTGCCGTCTTCAGACCCAACTCAACTGAGGCCAAATCCCTTATAGCCTTCCTGTTCATTGTGAAATCCGCAGCTTTAGCAGAAGGAATCACCTTAAATCCTTGCTTCTCATACTCATAAAACCTCTCCGTTCTAATACTCTCCACCTCCGGCACTATAAAGTCAGGCTTATGCTTCGCCACAACGGCATCTAACTGCGCACCATCTAACATGTTAATCACCTCGTATTCGTGCGCCACCTGCATCGCAGGCGCATTCGCATACGAATCCACTGCTATGACATATTGCCCCAATCTCTGAAGGGCAATCACCACCTCTTTCCCCAACTCTCCAGATCCTAACAGAAGTATTTTATTTCTCATCATAATTGCAAAGATACCTGCGAGTACCTTTGGGACGTGCAAGCACCTCGATTTCTTATAGTAAGATTTAGCTCGATAGGGGATATCATCCTCTCAGCTCCCGTAATTCATGCAATCCGCGAGCATTTCGGATCGGAGGCGCGCATCGATTTCGTGACGCTTCGTCGTTTTAAAGCAGCTGCCGAACTCCTCCCAGACCTAAACGAGATTCATTTGGTCGAAAAGGCCACTGTCGAAGTAGTCCCTGCCCTCAAAGAACTCGACTTCAACTACATCATAGATCTACATGGTAACGTTCGTTCACGTTCGTTATCCAAGTCACTAGACGTCCTAACTTTCTCCGTAGACAAACAAACATTCCCTCGATTCGCCCTAATCCTAGGCCTTCGAAAATCCCCCATCCCTCATTTCATTGACAGGTCACTCGACCTCCTCAAAGTGTTTGGCATATCACCTCCCACCACATCTACTTGGGGCTCTCTCAATACCAAACCTTTATCTTCCGCCTCACCTCACCTCCCCGCCTCATATATCACTATTGCCCCTGGCGCCGCACACTTAGGAAAAGCCATCCCCGACTCCACCCTTAAAGCTATCTGCCTAGATTTTTCCTCTCGAAATATCCACATCGCTATTGTCGGAGGCCCCGATTCCCAAACCATTGCCTCCTCTCTAATCTCCGACCTCACCGATAACAGCATAACATCATTCTGCGGATCCTCTTCCCTTAGTGAAACTGCCCACATTCTCAAAAATTCTATCTTAGCCATTGGAGGAGACACAGGAGCTATGCACATTGCTTCGGCTCTCGGCATTCCCTTAATCTCTGTTTGGGGCTGCACACGTCCGTCCCTAGGACTATCTCCGTGGCGTCCCCACCCCGCATCGACTACCCTACTCCCACTACGAGGAACCCGTCCATGCTCGCGTCACGGAGCTAAATGTCGCTACACCCGAAAAGGCCAGGACCTGTGCATCAATCACGTTTCCCCATCTCGCATTATCGAGGCGGCGACCCAAATACTCAACTAAACTCCCCACTTCTCTTATTCGAACAGCGCCCTCAACTCAGTCGCTTCCGATGGCTTCATCTTTCCTGCAAGTATTAACCTCAACTGCCTACGTCTCAATGCGCCATCATATCTTTCCTTCTCCTCCTGAGTCTCAGGCACCGTTTGCGGCACCTCTATCGGAGCGCCTTGCTGATCTACGGCCACGAAAGTGTACATCGCTTCGTTGCACCTCGACCTCACACCACTTACAGAGTTTTCTACGAACACTTCTAAATAAACCTCCATTGACGACCTAAACGACCTCGTTACCTGAGATTCGATAATCACTATCTCGCCCAATTCAATAGGTTTTTGGAAAGACACATTATTTACAGCTGCCGTTACAACAACCCTCCTACAGTGTCTATTAGCCGCTATCGCAGCTGCAATATCCATCCAATGTAGGAGATTCCCCCCCATCAAATTTCCTAGTGTATTCGTGTCGTTAGGAAGAACTATTCTAGTCGTAGAAGAAAATGTCTCTTTTGGATGTCTTGAAGTAATCATAGTACAAAACTAAGAAAGCCGCCCCAGATGGGACGGCTTTCATTTTATAGTTTTTTACTCTTTCGTGTTTAGTTCGTTACAAGTAACTTCTTAGTTACTACGAAATCACGTGAGTTGATACGTATTTGATACATTCCAGCATCTAAGTTTC
>JYMV01044460.1_pt1 | contig 31551 bp, 17 predicted proteins | sample 338911 | NCBI WGS metagenome assembly JYMV01 (sample SAMN03354496, study PRJNA234377) | hydrothermal vent metagenome | biome: Deep sea; feature: Hydrothermal plumes at the Eastern Lau Spreading Center, Western Pacific Ocean; material: Seawater | place: Tonga | collected 2009 | depth 2000 m m
TCTTAAGCCTTCTTTAATTATTTTGGATAATGGTTGTTGCCTGAGCTTGCTTTCTATCCACCACATAAAATGATGGTATTCATCAAAATTTACCGAGTATTTTGTCTCTTTTGCACGCAATAACTTATCCCTTAAGTCCAATAAGCCTATTCTCTCGGATTGGTTGCTGTCAAAGTTCAACAACGAAGCTTTCCTAAAAAAAGACAAAATATTTTTCTCGTACTTAAATAACAAGCCTTTGTTTTTAATGAATCTCCGAGCGTGCAAAACTGCATTTTCAAGCACAAAAATATTGTCAAGTTCATAATGTATTAGCAAGTTCAAAATCCGTGCGAAACACTGTAAATCGACTCTTATGGCAAAATAATTATTGTTGAGCAAGTGATTGATATATTGTAAAGCCTTTCTATATTCACCATTTCCAAAATGAGCATAGGCAGAATAATAGAAGAAAGCTAATTCTGAGGAAAGGCCTATTTTGTTGGATAAGTTTGTCATCTGCTTCTCAGTTTTCCTGGTAACGCTCACCGCTTTTTTAAATTCTCCTCTGCTAATATAGAACCCTATCTCATGAATAGTTGTATTGGCAAACACCCTAATCTCAATTTCAGATATGCCGGTAACCGATCGCCATAAACCTCCGAACCTCTTCATGGTTTTGACCACCTTAAAAAATCGAGTTTTGTCTTCTTCAATGGTTGTGTTTTGCATAGTAGGCAGATTAACCAGCAGGCCAAGCTTATTTCCCAAAATGTTGATGTATTGATGTGGCGTATCACTGATGAGAGCTTGCCGTGATTCCAATAATTCGTGACGCCTTTCTACCACCTCCATTACCATTTTTCTATTTCCAGTACTATAGTAAAAGGCACCCCAGCAATAACTGTAAATTATCTTCGCGTGAAATGAAAGTGCCTTGCTTTCATCTTGAAAAATATCCTGTTTCATGATCTCTTCCCAGTCCTGTAATTGCTTAATATCCCTGATCTTATTATTGGATTTGATGAGTGTATATATCTTGTTAAACCATAATTCATACTTGTATAGGTTGAACTTTTTCTCTAAAATAATCTTCCGTTCTTCAAACAAATGCTTTAAAATATTTGCCTGGTCTTCAAACCCAATATCTTTTGGGATTAACTTAATCTCCCATTCCAGTATCTCAATTATTCGAGTGAGCTTGTCATATTTGTAGGCCAATGGCTTTGCAATATTTAGTTTTTCTTTACATTCCAGATACAGACCCTTAGAATACAACATTTCAACATCTCGAAAAGTATTCTTTAGCTGTCCATCAATTGTGATTTCTGCATGATAAGTCCGTAGAGACTTTAAAATTTGGTGATATAAATAATTCTTTACCCTGGGTAATTGCTTCGGAAAGTTTTTTAGCCCCAAGCCTTTTTTTATAGCTGACTCCTCATAAGATTCCATTACTGCCAATACATCAAATAGCTTAACATAATTATTCTTGTCTCCTTTTATATGCAGGGTGACAAACTTTCTGAAATAATCCTTTTCTATTATGGAAAGGGACTTAACCAGCTCAAACAATGGATCAACCTTTATTTTTGAAATATTCATCTTGTTTCCAATATTAAATTGTAGACATGGTGTTACTTTTTGTGTATAACATCGCCGGCAATTTCAGTAATTGACCTACCCCCTTTTTTGCTTTCTATCCACCACATAAAATGATGGTATTCATCAAAATTAGATGCGTATTTTTCTTGTGCAGCATGAGATAATTTCTTCTTTAATTCAATAAAGGCTTTTTTGATTGCATTTGCTGTTAAATTCTCTTCTGCTATCTTTCTGAATAGATCAATTATCCTGCTTTCCATTTGATAGAGTTTTCCTTTATTGACAATAAAGTTTTCTGCATCTATAATAGTGTTTTCCATGCCTTTTCTAATTCCCATATCATATTGCAGCATTAAGTTCAGAATCCTTGCAAAACACTGCAGGTCACTTCTCATCTCCCCATAGTTTTTGGTTAAGATATTATTGAGGGCTTCTTTCGCCAGCTCGTATTTTTGGGACACAAAATGAGCATAGGCTGAATAATACAAAAATGCCAATTCTGCCCCCTTCCCTAACCTACTTGCTAGGTTTTTCATTTGCTTTGTTCCTTTCTCGCTTAATTCAGAAGCCTTAAAGAAATCTCCGGTATTGATATAAAAGCCTATTTCGTGGATCGTGCTGTTTGCAAAAACCCGGGTTTCTATTTCAATCGAGTTTGAACTAAATTCCCTTAATACATCAAGTTTCTTGAAAAACTCCTTTTTGTTGGTATGGTGGCTTGTCTTATTGATAATGCCGAGGCTAGCCCGACAAGTTAATATATTACCCAATACCGTAATATATTGATGAGGAGAGTCCCTAATTAAATCAGGTTTTGCATTCAACACTTCGAATCTCTTGTATGTTAGATCAATTACTTTTTCCATTTGGCCTTTTACAAAATAATTCATGGAATTTATGTGGTGGTAGAAAATTTCGCCGGTAAATGTTAGGGGCCTAATACTTCCTAATGTGATTGAAGTATCAGTCATTTGTTTCCATCTTTTCAAATCTTCCTTACTCCTTATCATATTATATCTCTTTATCATTGAATACTTAACATTAAAGCAAAATTCTAATTGGTATAGGTTCAGTTTTTTTTCTAATACTTCTCCCAAATCATCAAATATTTTTTGCATAAACATTGCTTGATGCTCAATTCCAATATATTTAGACACAAGTTTCCGCTCCCACTCCAGGAGTTCAATAATGCGGTCCAGCCTTTCGTAACGAGATGCCTTTTTTTTAGCTTTTTCCAATAACTTCTTACACTGTACATAATGCCCTTTTATATACAGAAGCTCCATATCCCTAAGGGAATCCTTTAATTCCGTATCTACTGAAATGTTTGAATTATAAGCTCTCATAGCTCCCAATAGCTGATAGTTTAGAGAGAGGCCAGCCTGGTTGATTTTGCTCCTTGGTTTATTAACATCAAAAAGATCTTCAATTTTTTGTCGGTCAAATACCTTCATGCCCTCCAACAAAATAAATAATTTCACAAATTCACCTTCTTCATTAGGATAGTTTACAGAAGCAAACTTCTTGAAATAGATCCTCTCCGACATTGACAGGGATTTCACCAACTTAAACATTGATAAGAAATTAAACTTGGCTGGATTCTTCATTAATGATTTCTTGTTGGAACCAAACTATTTTACAAACCGAAATGTACAAGGTTACGTTTTTTAATTTTATTTTAAATCTGGCTTGAATGTAATTTTGACCATGGCTTAATGTTAGATTATTAAAATCTATCTAAGCTTCGGTGTAAGTAAACAATTATTAATAACCTTAATACTCATCTGTTATTATGAAAACTTTATCTAATTTACATTATGAGCGAAGAATTGGGGAAACCATAAGGTATACCATCCTATTTATCATTGCATTTTTGGGCTTTTATAATCCATGTAAATCACAAATAACAGAGACAGAACCAAATGACTATAATGGAAAATATAATACAGCAATATTGTATTATAATAAAGCAGTCAATATTATAAATACTGCTAGATATGATATTACTTTGGCCCAATTGAGTGATCTTCAGGACACTAATATAGTTTTATGCAAACAGGCACTACCCTGTATGGAAATGGGTTTTGAGGAGGAACCTGAAAACGAGAATATTTTGGTGGGACTGGCAGGCTTATATTTTGCACTCAATGAACTAGAAAAATCACGGGAATTCAAAGAAAAATTAGACATCATTAAGGGGACAAAAGAAGAGTAATTTTTGTTAAATTTAATCTTATTCCTATTTGTGCACTTCTGTTTAATATTAATCAGGCTGAGCGATTTCCTTTTTGTAATTGCTGGAGTACACCCATAACACTACTGGAAAAGCAGGGAACATTTCTAAATTAATGGAAAAACACCACGATGCCATTGGCATGATCGAAATATTGATAACAACTGCAGTATTGGAGATAACTGCAGGATTACTTATTTAGAAAAAACTTTTGAAAGTAGATGTCTTACAAAAGGTAGCAATTGGTTAAGTGACTTTAGAGTTGCGCCCTCAACAGAAATAAACATTAGCAATACATCTTCTGATGAATTAACAAAATTTCTTAATAGCCAAACGGTGTGAACTGCCTCAATAAAATTAGCACCCCCCCCATCCCAATCCAGCTAGTGAATACATAGTTCTTCCCATAAATAAACGTTTCAGAGAAGGGCCTTCCAAGAGAAGTCCAGGTTTTTGATATGATAGGTCAGACACTTAGTCAAAGTAACCTTTTCTTCAATTCAAGCAATGTGAGTGGAGCCACTGAAAGTGTAAAATTTACATAAGTGAGTCAGATGTAAAAGCACATCCTCGTAAAACCGAAATGTAAAATAACTTAGTTTTTGATTTTATTTAAGGCCCTTCACCATTGTAATTTTGGCCATGAGCTTTTTGTTAGATTCTTTAATTAGATACAAGTTCACAAGTAAATAAATAATTATTAATAACCTTAAAACACACCAGTCATGAAAACTTTTTACATTTTAAATCAAAACATAAGAAAAAGAAAGAGCATGTTTTTTAGTTCTTTATTAATTATTGTATTTTTTGGCTTTACCAACTATTGTAAATCACAAATTGATGGAGGCGGAAATTTGAAGTCTTCTGAACGTAGTCCAGTAGATAAGGACAATTATTCATGTGATTGCTGGATTAATCTTGATAACCCCGCAAAAGCGCAGAATGTTACTGATGCAGCTAGAGCACACCCAAATGTTTTCGTCATAACCCAAAAATGTGATGATAATTGCACAACGCAGGATAAATGTGCTTATACTGTTTTGGGCAGCAAAGCTCGTATAGGAAACTGTGTGCCGAATGGTTCCAAGAGAACAAAACAATTATCTTTAGAAGAATTAATGGAATTCTATAATGATGAGCAAACGATACTAATATCATCACTAGAGTTAGGCACCTCATATCCCAATCCGGCAAAGGACTTTGTTGCTATTCCCACAAAGGCATCGGAAGAAATTTTGTTTGCTGAAGTACAAGTTTTGAATATGATGGGCCAGGTCATTACACAAAGCAACCACAATGGAAACGGATTAACTGAAATGGGGGTTGCTGTGAATGTTACAGAACTCTCCAATGGGCTTTATTTTTGCCGGGTGACGATAAATAATGCATTAACTGGAGTTACGCGAATTGCTGTGCAGAGATAATATAAATAAAGTGAGTTTTGTACGATGGCGGAATAATTTAAAAGTCTTAGTAGTAACTAGAGGGGAGACACTTAATGTGCTTCCCTCTTTTTTGTTACTTCTTTTTATTGATTTTTCGTGTAATTATTGCGACTATAACCATATGTTTTTTGGATGCAAATTTTCGTAGACATAAATGTATTTCCTAGCCAAGAACTGCCAATTAGTTCTTTGTGATAATTAGTTGCCTGCAAAAAAGATCATCCTAGATGAGGCGGCAATAATATTGATATCCTTTTCTTCAATTCAAGAAGTATAACGGGAGCAACTGAGATTGTGATAATTCCTTGGAGAAGTAGAAGAAAAAGCACATCCTCGCAAAACCGAAATGTAAAAAAATCATGTTTTTAATTTTATTTAAGGCCCTTCACCATTGTAATTTTGGCCATGAGCATTTTGTTTAAGCGTGGAACCCAAATCATAAAAGATAAATTAATAATAAATTAAGATTAACTATTAAGGAAAAACACTTTGGCTTTCCTTATAAAAATAGAAGTAATCATGACAAAAAGAACTACTTTATTTATATGCGTGTTAGTGCTTTTACTTAACAACTTTTCATATGCACAACTTGTGTTTTGCCAGGCAAATTTCACTTATAATCTTGACACGGCCTGTGCTGTGTACTTTAACAACACCTCTACAGGGGCAGCGTCCTATTTATGGGATTTTGGTGATTCAAACACCTCAACACAACCATCTCCTACATATTCCTATGGTAATTCTGGCACTTATTTGGTTACGCTTTTTGTTTATGATACGTTGGGGGGGATATGTGATTCTGCTTTTCAGCAAGTTTCAGTAAACTGTAACAATCCTTGTAATCTTAGCTCAACGGTCACATCTTTTAATCCTCTTTGCTTTGGCTCATGCGATGGTTATATAACTGTTGTTGCTTCAGGTGGCACGGCTCCTTATGTGTATTTATGGAATGACCTACCGCTAGCGGTTTATGTGCTGGCACCTATACGGTTATGATTTCAGATTCTAATGGATGTATTACGACAGATACTGTGACAATAACAACGCCTTCGCAACTTGTTGTAAGCTCAGTAGGTATCGATGAAACATATTGTGGTGCTAGTGATGGTGCAGTTACAATTACCCAAACAGGAGGTACCGGTTTATTCCAATATAGTATTGACTGTACAAACTTTAGCTCCAGCCCAACATTTACCGGACTAACAGCCGGACTTTACAACATCTGTGTGTTAGACACAAATGGTTGTCAAGGTACTGATACAGTAACGATCGCTTGCTCTGGGACTACTGGAGTTGATAGAAAAACTGCAAATCAGAAAAAGATAGTAAGGCTCAATCCGACTCTGGATAAATTAGAGATTGATTTAGGTGCTGTGTATAAAGAAATTGCACTAAATGTATATAGTACTACTGGTCATAGAGTCCTCGCAATTGTTTATCGTAATCAGCAGCATCTGTATTTAAACCTTGAAGATCTTGCTTCAGGGATGTACCTTGCTCATATCCAAACACCTAATTCTTTTGAAGTTATAAGATTGGTTAAAGGTAAATAGGTGGATCCTATATGAATAATGGGGGTTTTTAAAAATTAGAATATTGATAAATAGCAATTATGATTAAGTTAGACTTTAATAATAACAAGTCATATAAAAATGTACAAGTTCAAGGAAGAATCATTTTTTTGAACCCACCTTATATTGTATATGTTGTTTTTTAAATTCATTGTTGATAAAAGATATCGTAATAATGGTCTTATCCAATTTGATATATATAATGCATGGAAAACGTATGCAAGAAAACTCATCGAAAGAAAATGACACAAAGACTGCCTCCAGGAAATCACAAGAAGAGGACGTGAAACAAAGGGAAGGTAGAGAAACATATAAGGTTCCTGCTTCCATGCTGAGGCCAATATTTGTTCTTTTGGTCTTGGGAATGTTATCTAACCTACAGGCACAACCTATCAAAAAGCCTCAATTTAACAAATGGATCTTCCCCAACTTCTGCCAGATTGATTTTACAACCGGTGATCCTGTTTTTTCCAAAAATGGTGCAGCATATAGCATCGAAACATCTGGAAGCTACTGTGATGAAAATGGCAACATCTTGTTTTACTCAGACGGCACAACCATTTATGATGCCACCCATACTCCAATGCCAAACGGAGAAATTTGGAGCTCCAATAATGCAGCTATGGGGCCATTGGTTATCCCCATTATTGGTGATTCTGCTAAATATTACGTGTTCCAGGTGGATGGCGGCTCTGCTACCTTTTCCGGAAATTGTGGTCCGTTAGGTAGATGGGATGGTTTGTACTACCATATTGTGGATATGTCTTTGAATGGCGGACTTGGAGATATCATTCAAGGAAGAAAAAACATTTCCTTGGTAGATTCCACAGGGGAAGCAGTTATTGCCATTATGCATGAAAACGAAAAGGATTTCTGGGTGATTGTCCGAAAGGCCCACTCCAATAGGTATTATTCGTTTCTGGTAACAGAGAACGGAATTTGTACAATACCGATAATCACAACTTTTTCAGGTGGCCTTCCTTCAAATCCGACCGGCTTAATGACCCTCGCCCCGTCCCATGACGAAAGTCAAATAGCCATTGCCCAGAGGTGTCCTCCTCCTAACCTTGGATTGGCTCAAATTTTCGATTTTAATAAATGTACCGGCAGGCTTTCCAACCCAAATAATATCAGCAATAATCTCAGGTTTTATTATGATGTAGCCTTCTCTCCCAATGATAGCCTGATCTATCTGACTCAAGCTGGAGACGGAGGTCCCCCAAAGATTTTTCAGTACCAACGATTTTCGCAAAACATTCCGGCAACAGAGATCATCATTGGTGGCTCTATCCCCAAAGGCTTATACCCAAACATTGTAGGGTATTTTGGCATGCGTGTTTATGGTGACACAATGTATATAGGAAACGCCGATAGTTCAATGCACATATTATCAAATCCCGACAATTATGGCAACCCCGGATTACAAAACCATTGGATTCAAACGGGATCTTTGGGAGTAAGGGTCTCATATAGTTTTCCCAACTATTTTAATTATAAAGATGATTATTATAGAAATCCGTTTGTTCTTACAAGAGATACAACCATTTGTACTGGAGATTCTCTTAATCTTGGGAGCCCGGCAAATTGTTTTGACCCCGAATACACATATTCCTGGACTCCTTCAACTGGCCTTGACAATGATACTGTTCCAAATCCAATGGCACGCCCCACAACTACTACAAGCTACATAGTTACAGTTAACTTTCTTTGTAATACATATACAGACACGATTACTATAAACATACCCATTGTTGATGCTGGCGAGGATACCACAATTTGTAGTGGAGATTCAGCTATACTAACGGCAAGTAGCAATAGCACATACCAATGGAATACCGGGGAAATAACCACTTCAATAATCGTATCACCTTCCGTTAGCACGACCTATTTTGCAACTACTTCAGGCAACGCTTGCCTAGCTACTGATAGTGTAGAGGTGGCCGTTAACCAGAGTCCTGTTTTCCAAATCTCAGATGATACTACAATAAGCATTGGCACAAACATTACACTAAGTGTTATAGGTGCCTATAGCTACTTTTGGAGTACAGGAAATGCCCTGAACAGCTTATCTGTAAGTCCGGAACAAACCACTACCTACACCGTAACAGGATACGACAGCTTGGGTTGCTACACAGATGCCTCGGTTACAGTAACCATAACAAGCCTTGCCTTCGCTTATCTTCCAAATGTTTTCTATGCAGCTAGCAACTATCCTGAAAACGAAAAGCTGTTTGTATTTGGAAAGAATATAAAAAGCTATGAATTATCCATCTATGACCGCTGGGGTGAAAAAGTTTACGAAACATTTGACGCCTTCACAAGCTTGCGCGGTGATGGCCTATGCTGTGCGTATGGTGAAGGATGGGATGGCACTTTAAACAATTCAGGAAAGCCTTTAAACGAAGCCGTTTTTGTTTTTATCTTGAATGGAGAATTTACAGATGGCAGGAAATTTAATGAATCAGGAAATATTTCACTTATTAAATAATAATATCATGAACCTTAGTAAGATTTACATCTATTTAAATGAATTTGCAAAAATGGGCAGAAAGAGCCTGATAACTGGTTTGCTCATGTTTGCTGGAACAAATGCTTCAGCACAGCTTATAGTAAACAATAATCTACCCTATGACAATCCTCAATATCTTATTAATAATGTGTTTACCGGTTCCGGTGTTACAATCTCAAATATTCAATATACAGGAAGCACAAGTTCAATAGGGTTCTTTGATGGAACTTCATCAAATTTAGGTTTAGATAGTGGCATTGTTTTGTGTACAGGAGACATTGCTGGTTTGCCTGGGCCAAACGATGTTTCCTATGCAACTCTTGATCCTGTAATGTGCTTACAAAGCCCAGGATTCTGTTCATGTTATGGTGATTCGCTTTTATCTTCTCTATCAAATGGGCAATCATCATATGATGCAGCGATACTTGAATTTGATTTTATACCCACTAACAATATTATTCTTTTCAGCTATGTTTTTGGTTCTGAAGAGTACCCCGAATATGTTGGCTCTTTTAATGATGTAATGGGCATGTTTCTTTTTGGGCCAAATCCTGCAGGGGGCACTTATAACAAGGAAAACATCGCATTGATTCCTAATACTATTCTTCCTGTTTCAATTGATAATATAAACGACACTACGAATTCACTTTATTATATAAACAATGACTCTTCAATGGCTCCTCCTCCGGCAGGACAAACAGTGCAGCTGGATGGTTTTACCACACCACTGATGGCAATAGCAAATGTTGTTTGTGGGGCAACCTATACCATTAAAATTGGTATTGCTGACATAAATGATTGTATGTTTGATTCTGGCTTGTTTTTGAAAGCTTCCAGTTTCGGAACTCCCAATAATGCCTCAGTAAATATAACTACTACATTTCAAACAGCAGCACCAGACTCAGCCTTGATTGAAGGATGTGGTTATGCAGACTTTGAATTGATAAGAAGCGGGGATATATCTGATAGCATGCTTGTATCTGTGTCATATACAGGAGTGGCATCAAATGGAATTGACTATGATCTACTGCCAGACACCATTGTTCTTCCGCCTTTTGTTACATCATATAATATGCAGGTAAATCCAATTCTTGATACATTGAATGAATCTGATGAAAATCTCCAAATCTTATTTACACCGGTGCTTAATGATCCTGTTGACTCTATTTGTTTTACAATCCCTCCCTTTACCGTAGAACTATTAATCAGGGATTATGTGCCATTGGCATTAACCACCTCTTCAGACATATATTTAGACTGCCCGGGAGATACTGCATTCCTTTATGCACTTACAACGGGAGGTAGTGGATTTGCTGTTTTTTCATGGAGTACCGGATTAAGTGTTTCAGGAGATATAGATTCATCTTCCTTTTTTGACACGCCAGAAACAACTGCAGTTTATATTGTAACAGTCTTTGATACTTGTAGCGGACAGACCCTCTATGATACAATAATTGTACATGTTCCATCTTTTCAGCCTTTGGCAATGACTCTTAATGACACTGCTGTCTGCCTTGGAGAATCCGTTATCATTACACCTTTGGTTATTGGAGGTAATGGGGACTATTCCTATACCTGGTCCACGGGAGACACTGCAATCTCGCTTTACCTGACACCTGTAGCAGACTCAGCTTACAGCATATCTGTTACCGATGAATGTAATACAACGATCAATGCTCAAAGCACGGTAGGCATTTATCCAGAACCATCTGCTGAATTCAGCTATACCTTAACCCAAAATAATGAAGCTGTCTTCACCAATAGCTCAATAAATGGGCTTACCTATTCCTGGGATTTTGGTGACGGCACAACATCATCATTAGAAAATCCGACACATTTCTATAACCAAACAAGGTTACATTCGATTTCCTTACATGTATATAGTCAATACAATTGTGTTGATTCAGTAACATACACCGTTGATATCATATCCCTGCAAAAATTTTATGTACCAAACATTCTTTACCTGAATAGTATGAACCAGGACAATAACCGGCTTTATGTATTCGGTGAAGGAATTGAGACCCTCTCCTTTACAATCTTTGACAGATGGGGTGAGATTGTTTACGAAACATTTGATGCCAGCACAAGCTTGCGCGGTGATGGCCTATGCTGTGCTTATGGTGAAGGATGGGATGGCACCCATATGAATGCTGGGGAGCCACTTAATCCTGCTGTTTTTGCATACAAGCTTAACGTCACCTATTCAAATGGAGATGAATTTATCGAATCTGGAAACATAACTTTAACTAAATAAAAACATTATGAAAGCAAGACAAATATTCAAAAATTACAAAAAATTACTAATCATTGTATGCACCCTATCATATGGTGGCGGATATGCCCAGGATATCCATTTCTCACAATTCTACCAAGTGCCGCAATTGATCAATCCTTCTTTAGCGGGGGTCTTCAATGGGGATTTCAGGGCAATCGTGAACTTTAGAGATCAATGGTCTAACGTCGCACCCTATAAAACCTATAGCCTTGGTGTTGACGGTGGGCTCTTTAAGAAAAAGCTTAAAGACAAGTACATTGGTGCAGGCTTATTCATCTACCAGGATGTGGCAGGAGACTCCAGGCTGAGCACCACACAGGTGAACCTCTCGCTCTCCAGCATAATTACCATTAACAAGTCCCATAACATAGCAGCTGGCTTGCAAGGGGGCTTTGCACAAAGAAAACTCGATGAAGCTGATTTACGCTGGGGTGCTCAATATGATGGCGATGGCTATGCTCATGCCTTTGGTGACCTCTCTATGGGAGTATCATGGAGCTATGGCAAAGGTTCCACGAATATATCCAGCAACGACCACCTGGGTGCCAATGCGGGCATTGCCGTTTATCACCTTAATACACCCAAGCAAGGGTTAGACCTCGAAAAGCTGCACAGGGAATTTATTGCGCATGCCGGACTGAATATCGGATTAAAGGGATCTTCGCTCGCTTTTCTTCCGGCTTTGCTGTATCTGCAGCAAGGGCCACTTAATGAGATCTCTGCAGGGGGTATGATTAGGCATACGATAAAAGAGGAATCAAAATATACAGGGCTTATGAAGGAAACAGCTGTTCTTTTAGGGGCTTATTACAGGGTAGGAGATGCGTTTATACCATCGTTTATGTTTGAAATGGCCAGTTTTGCAGTGGGAATATCTTATGACGTGAATATGTCATCATTAAAAGAGGCTACCAACGGTGCTGGCGGATTTGAGATCTCCTTTAAATATATTACGCCTAACCCATTCAAGTATGGGAAAGGGACAAAGTATACGCCCATGATGTAAAGGTTTTTTGAAAGAAAAACCTATCTTAGTAAACTTAAGCAATGCCTATGAAAAATTTACTGGCCTTTATATTTTTGTTGTCCATAGTGATAAATTATTCTTTTGGTCAAGACCAAATAAACGAAGGTGCCTACGCCCTGAAAACGCAGAACTTCTTTGCGAATAAGACCATCCACTTTGAAGAAAACAAAGGGCAGTTTACGGATAATAAGGGAGAGGTCAGAGAAGATGTTCTCTATCGTGGCAAAGCTCCTGGTGTGGATATTTTGCTTACTAATGAAGGCTTGTCCATCTACCTGCTGAACGTAAAAAAGGAAAAGAAGAAAATTGCAGGATCAGAGCATGGATATGAAAAAACTAAGATAACGACCTGGGCCCGCTATGATATTAAACCTAAAAACGGCACTATTCTTAAACGGAATATTATAGCTGAAGGCGAATTGATCAACAAGGTAAATTATTTTAATCAATTCTGTCCTGATGGTATCAGGCACGTAAGGTATTTTAAGAAAATAATTATTCAAAACATCTACCCCAATATTGACTGGGTCATATATAGCCATGGAGATAAAGGGATTAAATATGATTTTGAAGTCAGGCCAGGAGCGGACCTGGAACAATTAAAGTTGATTTATGAAGGTGCTGGGAAATTATCCCTGGAAAACGGGGAGTTGAAAATAAAAACACCTTTGGGAGCCATTCACGAAGGAAAGCTGTATGCCTATAACAAGGAAAGCAAGGCACAGGAAACGTGTAATTATGATCTTAAAACCATAAGTGAATCGTATGATGCCTTTAAATATGGTGGGGATGCTAAAAACACCTATGAGGTAGGATATAACTTATCACAGCAGAAAATTTCTGAAACGATCATCATTGACCCGCCATTAACCTGGTGTACCATGTATACGGGTAACAACCTCGTGGGGCCAAGAGCCATTGCGGCTGATAATAATGGGAATGTATTTGTTACAGGGTATACCTCTGCGCTGGATTTACCCCTAATAAATACCGGAACTTATTTTGATTCTACTTATTCAGATACAGGTACTGGCAATGACATCTTTATACTAAAGTTTGATAAAAATGCGATTTTATTATGGGCTACCTATTATGGTGCCGAAGCAACGGACCAAGCAAACGATCTCACAATTGATATCAATGGAAATGTGTATATAGCAGGGCAAACTTTTTCTTCATTGTTCCCCTTACAGGACGCCACAAAGTTTTTTGATTCAAACAACGGAAGTAAAGCTGATGCATTCATCTTAAAATTTGATAATACTGGCAATAGATTATGGGCAACTTTTTATGGCTTTAATTCAGGATTAGAAAAAGCAACGTCCATTGTAACGGATGATTATGGAAATTTATTTGTGGCAGGATCTGCACAGGATGCAAAATTCAAAACATTGTCCGGGGCATTTAACCAGGATTTTGTTGCAGGAGGCAAGGACGCATTCATCTTAAAATTCAGCCCCACAACCGTTTTGAATTGGGCTACCTTTTATGGAGGGACAAATGACGATGATGCTAAAGACATCGCTATTGACGGCAATGGAAACATAGTCGTTACCGGATATACAGAGTCTCCTGATTTTCCTTTATTTAATGCAGGCTCAGGAGCCTATTATGATACCACATTAGCAGGAGGTAAAGATGCCTTTATTATAAGGTTTAATAGTTTTGGTCAGCGGATTTGGGCTACTCTCTTTGGAGGCACAAATGATGAAGAAGGAAGGGCGGTCACCTGCGATAGTCAGGGAAATGTTTTTGTTTCTGGCTATACTAAATCTACTGACATGGATACGCTGGATGCAGGTTTAGGTGGCTATTATAAAAATACCATAGGAGGGTTATCAGATGTGTTTTTATTGAAGTTTAATGATAGCAACATCATGCAGTTCTCCACCTATTATGGCGGTTCTGGTTCAGAAACCGACAATAATATAGTAGGCACAATAGTTGAGAAATTAATTACGGATGCTTGTGACAATGTTTATTTTTCATTTTTTACAAAGAGCACAGATTGTTTCACAGTAGATCCTGGAAACGGAGCATATTATAAAAGCACTAGTGGAGCTGGTGGGGCAGATATTTATTTGGCTAAGTTGTCCAATGATGGTGCATTGCTTTGGGGCACCTACTTTGGCGGTTCAATGGCAAATGTAAGAGCCCCAATTACGATAAATCCTATAGATGGCAGCTTATGGTTGGGATCTGAATTTGCTGGCTATGACTCTTCTAATATTACGTCCGTACCACTAGTAGATCTCGGTGGTGGAGCTTATTACAGCACTAATTATAATACCACTGATAATGGAACTATTGCGAGATTTGGATACGATTTTCAAAGCAATTTAACCGGGCCTTCCGACGGCTGTGAAGACGATAGTACTTGGGTGTCTCCTTCAGGAGCAAGTACGTACACATATTTATGGAGTGATGGAAGTACAGATACCATTACATTATTGCCTCCCGGAAACCACTCTATAACGATAACAGACACAGTATTGTGTTTGACAATTACAGATTCATTGATCATATTGCCTTGTAACATTCTTGTTTCAGATACATCTGTTTGTGAAGGTGACTCAATATTGCTAATTGCAAGTGGGGCGTCTTCATATAATTGGGTTGATTCAGCAACCTTTACACCGGTGCTAAGCACGGATTCCTTCTATATGGCGATCCCAGCGACTTCAACAACCTATGCTGTATATAATTCCGGAGATACTGCTTATCTAACACTTAGTGTATTGCCTTCTTCATCAATAAGCACATATGATACAATCTGTCAGGGCGATAGCGTTCAGCTTCCCGATGGCTCATACACCTCACAAGCTGGGGTCTTTTATGATACGTTAGCCACAATATCAGGGTGTGATAGTATCATTACAAGTTCTATAGTTGTTGACCAAAGCTTAAACGCTACAATAAGTGCTGTAAGTCCGGCTTGTATAAACATCCCTTCATTTAATCTAAATGCCTCAGACGGAGGTGGTATTTGGTCTGGTACCGGTATTGCTGATATAAATTCAGGAGAATTTGATCCTTCTGTTGCTGGTCCCGGCACACATGAAATAGTCTATGCCATAAGTGGCAATTGCGGTGATTCAGATACCATTAACATCTCAGTCTTTGAGGTGCCTTCCCTGTCATTTCTCGTTACAGATGAGAGCTGTTCCGGAGAAAATGATGGTTCGGTTGATCTAACGGTTTCCGGCGGTGCCATTCCCTATACCTATTTGTGGAATGACCAGGGGGGTAGCACCTTAGAAGACCTTGCTGTACTGGCACCTGGTGTCTATTCGGTTGTTGTTGTTGATTCAAACACTTGTTCAGTTACCGGCAATATTTATGTTGTCGCATCGTCTGAGCTGTGCTTTACTCCTTACGTATACATACCCAATATTTTCTCGCCTAATGCTGATGGAGAGAATGACAAGCTTTATGTACAAGGCAAAGGAATTGATCAGCTTACCTTTATTATCTATGACCGATGGGGAGAGAAGGTGTTTGAGACCAATGATCAGGCTATTGGTTGGGATGGTACCTATAATGGAAAGACAATGAATGAAGCCGTCTTTGTTTATTATGTAAAAGCAACTTTGATAAATGATGAGATTATAGAAAGCCAGGGCAATATTTCTTTAGCAAGGTAACTATGGTAATTTATGACTAATAATTTCTTTACCTAATTGTATTATTATGAAAACAGCTATGCAAATTAAGTTCGCTATTTTTCTACTAATTGGAGGTAACCTTTTTGTATATAATATAGCTGCTGGTCAGGACATCCACTTTTCCCAATACTTTGCCTCTCCAATATTGGCGAATCCTTCAGCAGCAGGGAGTTTTCCTGGTGACCAGCGGGCAGTCATCAATTATAAAGACCAGTGGAGCAGTATTGCTTCTCCCTATACTACGTATGCTATGGCATTTGACATGAAGGTCTTTAAGCAAAAGCTAACAAAAGGAGCCTTGGGATTGGGCCTTGTTGCGTTTAGTGATAAAGCAGGAGATACCGAAATGGGTACTACCCAGGCAAACCTTATGCTCTCCTATCATGCGAAACTGAATGACAAGAGCGCCCTTTCCGCAGGAATTCAGGGAGGTTTTGCACAACGAACCATTAATGGTTCTTCATTGAAATGGGGTAACCAGGATGATGGAATAAGCGGATATGATCCTGCCCTTTCCTCTGGTGAAACAACAGAGTTAGGCAACTACTCATATGGAGATTTTTCCGGAGGCATCATGTGGAAATACAGTTCAAATCAAAAAACAATGACTTCTAATGATGGTGTTAAGGCTAATTTGGGTGTTGCATTATTCCATATCAATCAACCCCAGGGTGTTTTTTATAAAGCAGAAGAAGAAAAATTATATCAGAAAATAATTGTCCACGGCCGTGCTTCTATTGGTATGAAGAACACTGTTTTAGCATTTCAGCCAGGCATTTTTTATCAACACCAAGGTCCGTCGGATGAATTATTGTTGGGAACAATGATAAGATACCGGGTAAGTGAAGAGTCAAAGTACACAGGATTCAGAAAGGAATCGGCATTTTCTGCGGGCGGTTTTTTTCGTGTAAATGACGCTTTTGTCCCGGTTATCCAATTTGAATATGCAAACTATTCCCTTGGATTTAGTTATGATATAAATGTATCAGACTTATCAGCAGCCAGTAATGGTAAAGGTGGTATGGAAATCTATTTTCGTTATATAACTCCTAACCCGTTCCGTTATGGGAAAGGGACAAGCTACACTCCAATGCTATAATGAATTTACCGAAAGTGCAGGGAAGAATATGAAAAGTAAATTTAAAAAACACTGCTTTTTACTAATACTTATGGCTAGTAGCCTGTCCTTGGATGCACAAAATTATGGTAAGCTATTGACGGTAGAGCTTTCTGCAACAATTCAAGCTTCTCCGGCATCAATCACATTAATTTGGGAAGACAACCAAAACACGGTCCCCGACACGTATCTTATTTGGCGCAAGCTCAAGGGAGCACAGGGTTGGGGCAACTCAATTGCATCTTTTCCTAGCAGTACACTCTCGTTTACAGACAACTCTGTTTCTTCAGGTGTTTCCTATGAATATCATGTCCAGTTGCGTGATGGAAATACAATTTATGCATGGGGATATATCAATGCTGGCATTAAACTTGACCTCTCCCCAAATAAAGGTGACCTTTTAATATTAATTGATAGTACTTTTGGAACAACCCTCGAAACAGAAATAAGCCAATTGGAAAGTGATCTACATAATGATGGGTGGAATCATACAAGAATTGCGGTTAACCCAAATAACACGCCACAGAATGTTAAAGCAATGATAACAAATCAATACAATTCATTGCCGGATTTAAAAGCAGTTTATCTATTTGGTCATATCCCAGTGCCATATTCAGGAAATCTTTACCCTGATGGTCACGCTGACCATGAAGGTGCCTGGCCAGCTGATGTGTATTATGCAGATATGGATGGCGTGTGGACTGACAACTCAGTTAATAACACCATAGCATCAAGCTCCAGGAATCAGAACATTCCCGGAGATGGAAAGTTTGATCAAAGTACAGTGCCTTCTGCTTTAGAGCTGGAAGTATGCAGGGTGGATTTTAACAATCTAACAACCTTTTCTTTATCAGAGGAGGCCCTCTTAGCCCAATACTTAACAAAAGCGCATGACTTTAAGACAGGACAATACATCCCTCAGGAAAAAGGCTTAATTGACCAGGGAAATATTTCTACTTTCCCAGATGGATTTGCCCAAAACGGATATAGGAATTTTAATTCTTTTTTTGGGCCTGCAGGGGTGGTTGATAGTCTAGATTATTTTACCACTTTAGTTTCAAGCAGCTATTTATGGTCTTATGGTTGTGGCGCTGGTGCATACAATAGTGCTCAAGGCTTGAATAACGGAGCAAGGATGTATTCCTCTGATTTATCATCGAATGATATTCTGGCCACTTTTACAATGTTGTTTGGTAGCTACTTTGGAGATTGGGATAGTGGAGATAATTTGCTTAGGTCTACGTTAGCGAGCGGTAAAACCTTAGCAGTTTCATGGGCAGGCAGGCCTAATTTCCATTACCATAACATGGCCATGGGTACCCATTTAGGATATGCTGCAAAGATAAGCCAGGAGAAGAACTCTGATTATATGTCAATAGACTATGGTGGAGGGTTTGTGACAGGAGAAGGGGTTCATGTAGCACAGTTTGGTGATCCGTCATTAAGAATGTATTATCTGAGACCTCCTTCTGATCTTTTAGTAACGGATATTTCAAATGCAGCAGACCTGCAATGGGTGGCTTCCCTTGACAGTTCCATTGATGGCTACAATGTTTATAGAAAGTTGTTACCAGATGGAATATGGGGCAAAGCTAACAGTGCTATTCTGACAGATACTTTATTTTCAGATCCTGCTGTATTATATGCAGGAGATTATGAATATATGGTTAAGGCAGTTAAACTGAAATTAAATTCAAGTGGCAGTTTTTATAATGAGAGTTTAGGCACAACAGATAGCATAACAATTGCACCTGTTCCCAATGCCTTAGCAGTAATGTTGTTTGAAGAACAAGTTAAAGTGTTCCCAAATCCCACTTTTGGAGAGATCTCTGTTTATAGCAGTGTGAATATTGAACAAGTAACAATTACAGATATTATGGGAAGAGAGGTGCTCAATCTTCTTCCTGCTGAAAAAAGAATTAATCTGGATTTATATCAATTAAGAAAGGGCTTGTACATAGCTTCTGTAAAATGTGAGAAGGATGTGTATCGAACGATAAAAATTGTTTTACATTAAGAGTTTTCCTAATTTGGTCTTGATCATTAATTTTTTGATACATTCATTTCATTCAATACTCATCGTATGAAAACAATCATCAATTTTATAATATTAGCTTGTGTTCTTTTATGGTCTGGAGCTGTTTTTAGCCAAAATGTCGAGTTTAAGAAAGGTAATTTCAAAGACAAAAAGCAGGAATTTAAAAGTGCATTTGATGACTTTTATGCCGGGAATAATCTCTCAGGTCAAGGGAAGTTTGCAGAAGCATTGGAGCATTATTTGAAAGCCAATGCCTTTAATCCTGACAATGGTTTTTTGAATTATAAAATCGGCGAATGTTATCTTAATTCCCCTTATAAAACTAAAGCAATACCCTATTTGGTAAAGGCGAACAAACTTGACCCTGCAGCCCATCCAGATTTATTACATTCACTTGGTTCTGCATACCACCTGAATGCTGAATGGGATAAAGCGATTGATGAATATGCCAAATTTCAAAAGACATTGCCAGAGCAAGCTGCAGAGATGATTTTGCAGGTAAAGAACAATATTTCGGAATGCAAATTCGGTAAAGAGCTGGTAAAAACTCCCCTAAATGTCAAAATTGAAAATCTCGGAAGTGTCATAAACTCGGAATATACCGACTATGTTTCAACCATTTCAGCAGATGAATCTATACTTATGTTCACTTCCAGAAGAAAAGGAAGTACGGGCGATACCTATGACGATTATGCTCAGGAATACCTGGAAGACATTTATATCTCCTATGATAAGGATGGGGAATGGTCAAAACCAAGGAATTTGGGCAAACCGGTAAATACACCAAGAAATGATGCGATTGCTGGTTTATCATTTGATGGACAGCGCTTATTTGTTTACAGGGATGATGAAGAGGGGAATGGAGACATTTATGAAAGTCTTTTGAAGGGAGAAAAGTGGTCTGAAGTAACGAAATTTCCTGCCCCTATTAATACAGAGCACCATGAATCCACCGCTTGCTTGGCTTATGATGGTAAAACATTATATTTTGTCAGCAACAGGCCTGAGCAGGGTGCTTTCGGAGGAAGAGACATCTATATGAGCAAATGGGATAAGCGAAGAAAAATATGGAAGAAGCCAAAAAATTTAGGCAGAAATATAAATACAAAGTATAATGAGGAAAGCGTATTTATTCACCCTGATGGAAAAACACTTTATTTCAGTTCCCAGGGGCATAAAACCATGGGTGGATATGATATCTTTAAGTCCACAGCTAAAGGAAGAAGCTGGTCAAAACCCAAAAACCTGGGATATCCCATCAACTCCCCTGATGATGATGTCGCTTTTGTAGTGTCCGCAAGTGGCAGGCATGCGTACTATTCATCAGTAAAGAAAGATGGTTTAGGTAAAAGAGATTTATACATGATCACCTTTATCGATCCTCCTACAGAACCGATCCAGCCCCAGCTCACCCTGCTGAAAGGAATAATAAGTGATGCGCTTAGTGGCGAAAAGATATCAGCAAAAATTGAAATTGTAGATAACGCACTTAATGAAGTTGTTGCAGATTTTGAATCCAATAGTACGACAGGAAAATACCTGGTAACATTGCCCTCTGGTAAAAATTATGGCATCATTGTAAATGCTGAAGGATATCTGTTCCACTCGGAAAATGTAAACATTCCCGCTTCCTATGGGTACCAGGAAGTTGAAAGAGATATTGAACTGCATAAATTAACTGCCGGATCTAAAATTGTTTTAAATAATATCTTTTTCGATTTTGATATGGCGACGCTAAGGCCTGAATCAACAGCAGAGCTAAATAGGTTGCTTGATTTGATTAAAACCAATGCTACTATGCAAATTGAAATATCAGGACACACAGATGACAAGGGCTCCGACACATATAATCAAAAACTTTCAGAGAACAGGGCCAAATCAGTTGTTGATTATCTTACTGAAAAGGGGATAAAAAAAGAACGATTAGAATTTAAGGGATATGGAGAATCTCAACCCATATCGTCCAATGAAACGGAAGAAGGGCAACAGCTCAATAGGCGCATAGAATTTAAAATTTTGAGTAAATAAGTAAAGGAAGAAAAAATTGGTAGCGCTTTCTTTGTTTTGAAGGAACAAAGGATTAACTACATCCCTAAGTTTAATTTTCATGATGACTTATATTAAAGGCCGTATTAAAAGCTTTAATAATGCAAGCAGAGGGATTATTCAGCTTTTCAAAAGACAGCAAAATGCAAGGCTGCAATTACTTGCCTTGGTTATTGTCGCTGGCCTTGGATTTATTGCGAAGCTGACTAGCAATGAATGGTCTATTATATTATTGGCTATAGGACTGGTCTTAATGGCAGAGGCCTTAAATACGGCTATTGAATATTTAGCAGATGAAGTTACTCAAGAGTACAACGAAAAAATAAAATTAATTAAAGACATTTCTGCAGGGGCTGTATTAATAACTGCAATTATTTCTGTTATTATTGGATGCATAATTTTTGTCCCAAAACTATTTTGTGCCGTTTAACAATAAAAGCCCAAATGTTATTTGATTACGATTATAAAAGACTTAGAAGTTTCGGAATTAGCTAGACCTGCTGAGGGTGTTGTGCTTATATGTACATAATAAATACCCTTTGGGTTTTCCGACAGATCAATGTGATGGATACCATGTTTTTTAGTCTCAAATGGGCTGCTATAAATTTTCTGGCCAACAATATTGTAAATATTTATAATCCCAGAGCTATTGAAAGGATAACTATAATTAATGTCAAAGACGCCATCTGATGGAATGGGTGCTATTTTTATAAATATCTGGCCATCTATCAAGGACATGCCTGTACCAGGGTATGGTGCCACAAAAACCTCTTTAATAGCAGAGTCTGAGCAGCCAGTAAGGGTGTTTTCAACAAATTGCGAAATATTATAGTGACCCGTATCAGCATAGGCGTGAATTGGGTTTTCCTGGTTGCTAAACATGCCATCACCAAAATCCCAATACCAGGTGCTTTCGCCAAAACTCGCATTAGTAAAATCATAAACGAGACCAGTAAACAATGTGTCATTTGACATGGTGAATGCAGCATCTACTGAATCAATTATAATTGATTTTGTGACGGAGTCTGCACCAAAAGAATTGGAAGCTTTAAGTTGTACGGTGTAAGCTCCCAAGGCCAAAAACCTAACCTGGGGATTTTCAGAAAATTCATTAGTCCCATTGACATAGGTAAAACTGCCAGGAGCAATTTGCCAATCCCAGCTGCTTGGGTTGTTTGCACACGACTCATATAGATCTATAACCTGTGAGGTTCCTTCACAGCTATACATGCTTGTTAAGGATGTGCTAAAATCAGCAGAAGGAAAAGTGCCTGGCACAGAAATATTTATATCATCCAAAAACAAGTTGTTTCCATAATCGTTTATGGCTTGAAATTTTAATATAATATTGCCCCCAACATAGGATGAGAGGTCAATAAACTCATTCCTCCAGTCACTTGGCTGAGAAGGAGTAAAAGAACTTGCGGATCCTGAGGACGTTTGAAGCGTGATTCCTCCGTTTGCATAAATAGGGTTAGGGTGAAAAGAAGCGCCACAATCTGTTGAAACAAATACTTTAAAACTGTCTTCATAAGCAGTAGAGTATATTCTATATGCTATGTTAAAGGTCAAATTAGCACTTGCAGCTCCATTAAGATCAATTGTGGGCGATATCAGCTCGTCTATCTCTCCAGGGGCATAATATGCATAATTGTACAGATAAGCAGAAGCGATACTGGCCCCATTTCCAGTGGCTGTTAAGCTGAGATCCCAGGTCTTGTCATTATCTGGGTTTACCAGCTGCCAATCATTAGGGGGAATTAACTGGTTCTCAAAAGCTTCAGTGAAGGGAGCAACAGAAGGCTCTTCAATCAGGATGTAATCAGCTTTAGCATGAAATTCATTGCCAGCATTATTAGCAGTAATTAGCATTACTGTATAGGAGCCATAATCATTAAATTTGACCTGTGGGTTTTGAGAGTTTGCATTGGTGCCATTTAAAAAAGAAACCGTTCCGGGAGAAAAGGACCAAGTCCATGAACTTGGGTCATATAAAGACAGGTCCAAAAAGCTAATTGTGTCAGCAGTACCGTTACATGAAATTGAAGTATCTGAGGCCATAAAATCAACCAATGGTAAAGTATTTGAAGAAAAAACATTAATATTATCAATGTATAGATTATTGCCATATCCGGAGGTGCCCACAAATTTTAAAACTACTTGGTTTCCAATATAAGGGGAAAGATCTCCAGCTTCGTTTCTCCAGTCAGTAGCGGAGCCAGGGACAAAACTCCCTCCAGAACTGGGCACAGTTTCCAGCATATTTCCATATTTGAGATAAATGGGGTTTGGATCATATGACACCCCACAATCAGTTGAGACATACACTGCCAGGGTATCAATATAATTGCTAAATTGAGCATATGCGAGGTCAAAGTGAAGGCTGGCGTCTGGTTCATTGACAAGATCTATTATTGGAGAAATCATTTCATCTCGTTCACCCATATCTGGATAGGAGTAATAATTAATAGAAGCACTCGCAGCACTGTTCCCTTTACCCACAGCGTTGGTGTTTCTCCCCCATGTAATGCCCATATCAGGGTTGTTTATTGACCAGCCTTCAGGTGGAAATGAAACAGATTCAAAGTCCTCGGCAAATGGGATTATTTTCCCTGAACTTACTGTTATAATATCAGTAGCCGTCAATGCATCAGAACCGTATGAGTTTGTTACCAAAAGGGAAATAGTATAAATTCCCGGAATGGTAAATTGCATTTGCGGATGTTGTGAATTTTGATTGGTTCCATTAACATAAATCACATTAGAAGGGGTAACCGTCCAGGTCCAGGTATCAGGCCCATATATTGATGCATCCAATATGGTTACTGTTTCTGAGGAGGAACCACAAAAAACAACACTGGTATCTGATGAAACAAAATTGGCTGTAGGTGGGATAGCACAATTAGTAATAGCAATTTCGGCTATATAAGGCGAATAATTATCACCTGATATCGTTAGCGTTGCATTGGGGATTATATTGGTAATGGGGTCAAAACTAATATTTCCTGCTCCGCCAGATAGTTGGGTGCTGCCGATTAATTTGCCATTATGATAAAGTGTAGCCAAGCCATCAGTATATGAACATGATGTAATGGTCAATGAAGAAGTATTGCATGCAACACTGGTGGGGTGAGAAGCACTTATGCCAGCAGGGACGGATGTCCAAATCTTCATTGCAGGATCTCCATGATAATGAAATAGCTCATGAGATGTTTGAAAACCTCCCCAGGTTTCTGACATGCGCACCAAGCCCTGCATTAAGACAAAGCCCATATTATGTATATCTGTATGTGGTGTTACTGAAGGATTGGGGATCCATCCACTTCCAGTAAAGTTTGGTGCTATGCCAGGGTTAGACCAAATTCCATCAAAGAATCCAATAGCCATGGCATCATTATAACCACTATAGCTTATGTCTGAAGCAGCAACCACGCCTACTGCACCTCCATTATCTTTTTGAAGCATTTTTTCAGCAAATGAAGTAGAGCCAAAATCTCCGGAGGAACAATTGATGCTGAACATAACAGGCAGCTTTGCGCCATTATTTAGGTTGGGTATATCGGAAATTGAAAAAGCCGGGTCTCCCCACCCTCCGGTATATCCATGATCTCTGTGAAGGACAAATAACTTTCCTGCGTTGATCTCATTAATAATATCCGCTGCATCACCATCCCATAGGAATCCAGGTTTAAGCAGGTAGGATGGCAAGGGCTCTCCTCCTGCATAATAACCATTATTCCAAAACTGTGGATCATCATTAACTCCAGTAACATAGACGCGGCTCACATTAAACCCCTGTGAAGTGGTCATATAATCATATACGTTTTCGCTGGTGAGAGAAAATCTCCGGTCAGCATAATTGTCACTATCATAATCCTGGAATTGAGTGCAGTTTAAGCCGATATCGTAAAAAGAAGTGTCTGTAACAGGATTTCGCTCGTAGTTCACCATTTTTTGAACTACCATCAGGGCCTCAGCACTTGAATTAACAGAGATTCTGCCCCCTGCCATATCTGCAAAGTAATCACCGGCACCATCCATGCAAACGTAATAGAGATCACAAGAAAAGCTGGAACTAATGATCTCTCCCGGAACCTTGTCGACGTCCCCCAGAAAAACCACATAATCCGGAGCCGGGCTCCCACTATAATACCGGGCACTTACAGTGTCCTTTATTTGGGCACTTGTCCAGTTTGTTTTTTCAATTATTACAACATCATAGCCAAGTTGCATTTTCCATTTTGCCAATGTATCAGCAGCATTCCTGTAGTCAGGATGTGTAATAATAATATAATCTGTGCTGCCTGATTTTAATTTAGCCCCTGATCCTTTTGTCTCAATCAAGTTGTTGTTGAGCACGATGTTTCTTGCATAGGATAGAAACTGCGGGCTGGAGCGGACAATAAAGTTGTTTAATTTTCCATCCTGTCCCTTAAATGATATCTTATACCTGATCTTTGAATATATCCTAAGGGTCTTGGTAACTGGGTTAAATTGAACCGGCCTTATATTGACCAGGGCCACTGGCAAACCTCTTAAAATATAGGTTTCTGAGCTTTCTACAATCTCTGATGGATAAAATGCATTTGTGTTGTATTGTATATCGTTAATCTCAAACCTTGGTTCTGGAGCCCCCACTTCATCACTGGCTGGCTTAAGTGCCGGATGCACCATATAACCAGTAATGTCCTGATAATCAGCAGAAATAATCTTTATTCCCACCTTGCTGCCTTTTGGTATTGCAATCATTTCTGTATGAGACGGAAGTGCAGGTTTGCCCAATTCTGACATCTTCCCAAAACCGTTGATATGAACGTAATGATAGGTTTTTGAGTTCACCCGTTTTTCGGTGGTGCTATACCCATTAAATGTATATTCCAATTCACAGGTGTTATAATTACTTTCTATAATATTCCTTGTTGGTTCAGTATTTCCAATAATGTTATTGGCCAGTGGGCTGGAATTTCTTTGGGCTTGCACACTGTTAAGACCAACCAACAATCCAATGTAGACAAGAAATTTAATGGATGTTTTCATTATGAGTTTCTAATCAAATAATATCTATATTAAAGAACCCCTATCATTGAAAACCAATAAGAATCTTTTATAAAAATTAGGGCTAACATCACTTAAGCTACTCAAACTTAATAGTTTTAGTGGAAAATTCCTAATATTATTTGGTAGCAGCAACATGCTTTTACGCACATAATGATAATTTCAAGTTGACATTATTGTCAGGGATTAATTGTCATTTTTTTACCTTTGGAAAATATTTTGGCCCCGTAGTTCAACGGATAGAATAGGAGTTTCCTAAACTCTAGATACAGGTTCGATTCCTGTCGGGGCTACTGATAAGGGGGTAGTTTTACTCCCTTTTTTATGCTTTCTTCCTGAATTTAAACAATGTGACCAAATCTAAAAAAACTATAAAATTTTCAATATATTTGTTATCAGATGAGGTTTATAACCCTGTTACGATTCGATATCTATCATTAGGGAAGAAATTGGGAAGTTGAATCGCCTCTTGCAGCATTCGCTGGATACCCTATTTAATTTAGGGTCATGGTATGTCAAAATTCTAAGAACACTATTTAAATCAAGTATCCCTTGAACAAGGCCCCCTTTTGCAGAATTCAATAATTAAACGATTATGAAAATCAAAATATTTGAATTAGAAAGAATACAATCCTTATATGAAAACACGGTTGATTATAACCTTACTGAAAGCGGTTTTCATCCCTACGCACTTAGCGAGCTTTTGTCGGCAGAACAACAAAAGGACTTGTTAAACCTGAACTTGGGTTATGGTCAAACCAATGGGGCCATACCATTGCGAAAGCAAATCGCCAGCCTTTACGATTGCAAAAATGCAGACCAGGTGCTGATAACCAACGGTTCAGCAGAAGCAAATTACATTCTTTGTAAAACGCTGCTTGAAGCGGGCGACCACGTGGTAATGATGGTGCCGAATTACATGCAAATATGGGGTATAGCTGAAGATATGGGCTGCAAGGTTGACGGGTTCCATCTACGACAAGAAAACAGCTGGAAGCCTGACCTGAAGGAGCTCCGGCAATTGGTTACACCAGAGACAAAAATGATTGTGATCTGCAACCCCAACAACCCAACGGGTTATGTGCTAAGTGACGCTGAAATGAACGAAATTGTTGCCATCGCCAGAGAAAACGATACATGGATCCACTCTGATGAGATTTATCGCGGTTCGGAATTAAATGAAATCGAGATCACTAGTTTTTACGGCTTGTATGATAAATGCACTGTAAACGGGGGTTTGTCAAAATCTTACGCTTTACCCGGATTACGCATCGGATACCTGATGGGGCCAATTGGCTTTGCTGATCAGGCATGGGCCTACCACGATTATACATCGATCTCAACAGGTATTGTTAGCCAATACGTTGCTCAGATCGCACTTGAAACAGATAATCGGTCAAAGATCTTATCTCGTAATCGGAAGCTGCTGCAAAGGAACCTGGCCATGTTCACAGAATGGGTCAATTCCTACCAGGATCTTTTTGAATTTGTTCCCCCAAAAGCGGGTGGGATGGCTTTTTTAAGATATAAATTGGACATTAATTCTTCTGAACTGTCGGATTGGTTACGTAAAGAACATTCCGTTTTTATCATTTCCGGTGATTGCTATGGAATGGATGGTTATATCAGAATAGGAATTGGAGAAAGATATGATGTATTGGCCGAAGGACTGGAAATCATGAAAAACGCCCTGATAGAACGATTTAAATTGGAAATAGCATGAATATCTTCCAGGAGATCTTAGATGCAGAACAGAGGATTCAGCCCTATATTTTAAAAACACCGCTTTTTAAATCGGTTTACTTATCAGAATTAATTCAAGGAGAGGTATACTTTAAATTGGAGTCGGAACAAATTACCGGTTCGTTTAAAGCCAGGGGGGCGATGAACAAAGTGCTGTCGCTGAACAATGAAGAAAAACAGAAAGGCTGCATTACCGCTTCTACAGGTAATCATGCCCAGGGAATGGCAAACGCCTTAAATGTAACCGGAACAAAAGGCACTATTTTTCTTCCCGAAAATGCGGTGCAGTCTAAAATTGATGCCTTAAAGCATTATAATGCGGAGCTAAAGTTTCATGGGTTGGATTGTCTAACCACTGAGCTATATGCAAAAAAATACGCAGCCCAACACAAGCTGACATGGGTTTCACCATACAACGATGCTCAGATCATCGGAGGGCAGGGAACTATTGCGCTGGAGATTGCAGCAGAAATAAATGATGTCGATTATGTTTTTGGCTGTATTGGCGGTGGAGGCATGATGTCTGGCATAGCAACATTTTTTAAGGAGCGATCGCCCAAAACACGGCTTATTGGATGCTTGCCGGAGAGATCCGCAGAGATGTACCTAAGTGTAAAAAAAGGAGAAGTGGTCGTTATAGAAGAGCCTGAAAACACATTGTCGGATGGCTCTGCAGGAGGATTAGAACCTGATAGTATCACCTTCGATATCTGTAGAAAGCTGGTAGATGATTACGAAACTATAAGTGAAGAGGAAATAGCAGAAAACATCGTTTGGATGATGAATAAGCACCACAAAATAATTGAAGGAGCAGCCGCAGTTGCAGTGGCTTCTTTTAAAAAGCGAGCAGCCAGTTTAACCGGAAACAAAGTGGTAATCGTAATTTGCGGGGCTAATATTTCTAACGACACGTTAAAAACACTACTCTAATGGAAATACTTAAAAAAGAGAAAATCGTACAACGGTTTTATGCCGTTTCAAATAAGGACCAGGTTGAAGCAATTGCCAAGGCATTTGTAAGCTATAGCGATGGAAGTGCAAACATTCCCCCCGTCGGTCATTTAAAGATGGACACGCCTCCCGGAGATGTGCACATAAAATATGGCGCAATAAAAGGGAATTCAAACTATGTGATAAAAATCGCATCAGGGTTTTATGAAAACCCTTCTCTTGGCTTACCCTCCAGCAATGGGATGATGCTGGCTTTTAACTCGAACACAGGACAGCCGAATTCTATTTTATTAGATGAAGGCTTTTTAACAGATGTGCGAACGGGTTTGGCAGGAGCTGTGTGTGCCAAATATGTCGGTCCAAAAACAGTAACACAGATTGGCATTGTCGGCACAGGCATTCAATCCCGCTTTCAATTAAGATGCTTAAAAGCAGTAACAAATTGCATAAAGGTAAAGGTATGGGGGAGAGATTCTAAAAAAGCATTAGCGTATAAAACAGAAATGGAAACAGAAGGGTATTCAGTTGAAGTAGCCCGTGACCTTGCTGATCTGGTTAAGACGTGTAATCTTATTGTGACCACAACACCTGCAACCGAACCACTTATTCGTGGTGAATGGATACTGCCGGGGACTCACATTACAGCTGTTGGATCTGATACTCCAGGTAAAAGGGAGCTGGAAAAAGGGGTCTTGGAAAAGGCAGACCATATTATTGCTGATTCCGTTTCCCAGTGTACTACCCAGGGAGAGCTGCAGTACGAGGCGTATGCTGATATGATCGAGCTTGGTGATTGGATAGCTGGTAAAAGGAAGCGTAAGGAATTCGATATTACCGTCTGTGATTTAACAGGTGTAGCTGTACAGGATATTGTAATCGCCAATATGGTGCTTGGGTAGTTAAGATCGTATAAGGATCCTGTAATTTAAGGACATACAGGCCTCCACTAAAACTATTTTCAAGGAATTGCATATATTAGTGGTATGCTACGCCTCACCCTCATATGCTCCCTCTGCCTTTGGCTCACTATGGCTTCGGCTGTAAACCTCGACTCCCTCTGGGGGGTATGGAACGATAGTACGCAGGCAGATACCAATCGCTTGAAAGCCATGCATAAAATAGCCATTGAAATTATCTATTCACAGCCCGACTCTGCTTTTTATTTTGCCCAGAAGGAGTATGATTTTGCAAAATCTATAAACAATAAAAAAGAGATGGCAACAGCTTTAAACATCCAAGGAGTATCATTTTATATTAGAGGCGATTACGCAAAAGCCATAGACTATTACACCAGAAGCTTAAAAATAAAAGAGGAGCTGGGAAATAAATATGGCATTGCTATGTCTTTAAATAACATTGGACTTATTTATCAAAATCAGGGCGATTACGCCAAAGCCATAGACTATTTTACAAGAAGCTTAAAAATAAAAGAGGAGCCGGGAGATAAAACAGGCATTGCTAACTCTTTGAATAACATTGGAATTATTTATATAAATCAGGGCGATTACGCCAAAGCCATAGACTATCTCACCAGATGCTTAAAAATACAAGAGGAAATAGGAGATAAAAAAGGCATTGCTACATCTTTAAATAACATTGGAAATATTTATAAAAATCAGGGCGATTACGCAAAAGCCATAGAGCATTACACCAGAAGCTTAAAAATACAAGAGGAGCTGGGAAATAAATATGGCATTGCTATGTCTTTAAATAACATTGGGAATATTTATAAAAATCAGGGCGATTACGCCAAAGCCATAGACTATTTTACAAGATGCTTGAAAATAAAAGAGGAGCTGGGAGATAAAAAAGGCATTGCTAACTCTTTGGGCAACATTGGAATTATTTATGATATTCAGGGTGATTACGCCAAAGCCATAGACTATCTCACCAGATGCTTAAAAATACAAGAGGAGATAGGGGATAAAAATGGCATTGCTATGTCTTTGGTTCCCATTGGAATGATTTATTATGAACAGGGCGAAACTGCCAAAGCACTAGAGAAAAGCACAAAAGCACTGAGCATTGCACAGGAAATAGGTAATGTTGAAACAATCAAGTTAGCTTCTGAAAATTTATGGGAAACCTACAAAAAGTTGGGAAAGCACCGCCAAGCCCTTGAAATGCACGAGCTAACCATTGAGATGCGAGACAGCATTAACAGCATAGAGAACAAGGAAGCAATCATCAAGCAAGAGTTCAAGTACAAATACGAAAAAGAGCAAGCCCTGGCAGATGCCAAGTACCAGGAGCAAATGGCCCTTTCGGCAGAAAGAGAAAAGCGTCAGC
>JYMV01021548.1_pt1 | contig 31525 bp, 31 predicted proteins | sample 338911 | NCBI WGS metagenome assembly JYMV01 (sample SAMN03354496, study PRJNA234377) | hydrothermal vent metagenome | biome: Deep sea; feature: Hydrothermal plumes at the Eastern Lau Spreading Center, Western Pacific Ocean; material: Seawater | place: Tonga | collected 2009 | depth 2000 m m
CCTGCGTCCCCCTTGGCTATGTAGCTCAGCTGGTTAGAGCACGGCACTCATAATGCCGGGGTCGGTGGTTCGATCCCACCCATAGCCACCACACTGACATCAAATAGCGTCCAATACCGTCCAAATAATACTTTAAATATAGGCATTATATGTAAATGACTGTCCATCCTGATCCAGGCCAATCGGGTGGAGTCTGACGGTAACTGACGGTATAATTGACGGTAACTAAGGGGTTCTCCTCCCAGTTACCGTCATGCCACTGACCAACCTCAAGGTCGACAAAGCCAAACCCAAAGAAAAGCAGTACAAACTCGCCGATGAGCGGGGCATGTACCTGTTAATACACCCCAAAGGGGGTAAGTGGTGGCGGCTTGATTACCGCTTCCAGGGGAAGCGTAAAACCCTCTCCCTGGGTACCGTACCGGATGTCTCCTTAAAAGAAGCAAGGAAGAAGCGGGACGAGGCGAGGTCGATCCTAGAAGACGGGGCTGATCCGTCTTATTACCGGGCATCGGCCAAAGCATTCGGCGAAGATTCGTTCGAGGCCGTCGCCAGGGAGTGGTATGAGAAGTTCCGTGGACAATGGGCACAAAGCCACGCCGTTAAGACACTGGGCCGGCTTGAGAAAGACTTACTCCCTTGGGTTGGCTCTCGTCCTATTGATGCGATCGAACCGCCTGAACTACTGCGGGTCATCAGGCGAGTAGAGCACCGCGGGGCCTTGGATACTGCCCACCGTATCCAGCAGATTGCCTCTCGAGTCTTTCGCTATGGGGTTGCCACCGGCAGATGTAGCCGGGACCCAACGACAGACCTCAAGGGCGCCTTACCGCCGAATCGCGCAAACCATTTCGCGACGATTACCGATCCCAAGGAGATCGGCGGCCTATTGCGCGCCATTGACGGCTACCAGGGGTCTCCTATCACCCGCTGTGCCCTGACATTGGCACCCCTGGTCTTTGTCCGACCGGGGGAGTTAAGACACGCAGAGTGGACGGAGATTCATCCTGATCGTGCTGAGTGGCGCATACCCGCAGCCAAGATGAAGATGAAGCGCGACCACATCGTGCCCTTGTCTGACCAGGCGATTCAAATACTCGAGGAGATCAAGCCCCTCACGGGTAACGGCCGATATGTGTTCCCCAGTGTACTGACTACCGGACGGCCGATGAGCGATAACACCATCAACAGTGCCTTACGGCGTCTGGGCTACAGTAAAGACGAGATGACCGGCCATGGCTTCCGTTCAATGGCCTCTACTGTACTGAATGAGCACAGCTGGACACCGGATGCCATAGAACGACAACTCGCCCATGTCGAGGGTAATTCAGTCAGGGCCGCCTACAACTACGCCGAACACCTCGAGGAACGACGGCGTATGATGCAGTGGTGGGCAGACTATTTGGATGAACTCAGAGCATCCCCTTGATTAAGCCTCTACAAATACTGACACCTGATCAACTTGCAAAGACCAGTACCGAGACGATCGACCATTATCAACGGTCAGCCCATGACTTCCAGGAAGGGACACGCGGCCATGACGTCAGCCAGAACATCGAGGCGCTCCTCAGACACATTGAAGGCAACGCACCACATGACATTCTCGATTTAGGCTGTGGTCCCGGACGTGATCTCCTGGCCTTTCAAGAACTAAGGCATCGCCCCGTTGGTCTTGATGGTTGTGCCGCGTTTGTGGAAATGGCCATAGAACGCACAGGCTGTGCGGTCTGGCATCAGGATTTTCTTGAGCTTAACCTCCCCGATCAGATGTTCGATGGTGTGTTTGCCAATGCTTCTTTGTTCCACGTGCCCACACAGGAACTGGGTCGGGTACTCCGGGACCTATATATGAGTCTGAAACCGGGCGGTGTTCTATTCAGCTCAAATCCGAGAGGGTCGGACATAGAGCGTTACAATGGCGAACGTTATGGCGCGTTCCTGGAACCGGAAACCTGGCGAGGTTTTGTCCTGGCAGCAGGTTTTACCGAACTGGAGCATTACTATCGGCCCGAAGGTCGACCCCGGGAGCAACAACCCTGGCTCGCGACCGTATGGCGAAAACCAACTGATTGACAGTTAAATACTCCAACTGCCGAAATCAACCTGCAGGGATAACACTTATTATGCAGTGATGGACTGGAGCCCACCGCCTTTTAAGATCCGCCAATCTGCTCGTCCGGTTCCTATTCGATTGTGATTATCTAGCCACCATATCCGGCTTTCAGAAGCTGCCGGTCAATCTTACCAGTACCGGTCTTGGGCAGTTCCTGCAAAAAGATGATCTCCCGCGGGTACTTGTGCGGTAGCAGCATCTGCTTGGTGTAGTCCTGCAGATCTTTTTTAAATTGGGCGTTTAGCATGACAGCCGCGGCGGGCACCACCCAGGCGACGATAGTCAAACGCTTGTCGGCGAGTTCCAGTGCCTGCACACACGACGCCGCCACCATCGGGTGTTCGTTTAACACCAGTTCGATTTCCAGAGGGTACACCCACTGGCCGGATACTTTCACCAGATCATCGGCGCGACCCCTGAAAAAGTAAAAGCCATCGTGATCGCAGATGAATCGATCGCCCGTGTGAATCCATCCCTTACGCATCGTCTCAGCGGTGTTTTGCGGCCGGTCCCAGTAGTATTGGGCACCAGAAAGGCCGCGAACCACCATGACACCTTCCTCGCCTGCCCGAGCTTCTAATCCTTCCGCAGTTTCGAGCCGGACCGCATATCCGGGCACGGGCTTCCCTGCGGCACCGCTTTTCTGCTCGCGTTCGGTGTTGGAGAGATAAATATGCAGCAACTCGGTTGAGCCAAGTCCCTCAACGATCGCATGGCCAAACTGATCCCGCCATGCCTTGGCGATCTCCTCGGATAGAACCTCCGCCGCCGAAATACAAAGGCGCACCGAAGACAGATCCTTCTGCTCAATTGACTCCACCCGAATCAGGGCGTTGTACAGCGTCGGCAAACCGAAGAAAAGGGTCGGCCGATAGCGGTTGATGTGTTCGTATATCAGGGTCGGGTCGGGTCGTGCAGCCATCAACACAGAGGCGGCACCAACGGACATAGGAAAGCTAATTGAATTACCGAAACCATATGCAAAAAATATTTTCGGAACAGAAAAGCAGATGTCGTCCTTATTGATATTGAGAATATGCCTGGCGTAACTCCACGCGGTATAGAGCGCATCCTCATGCTTGTGCACCACCCCCTTGGGCTTACCGGTAGAGCCAGAGGAATACATCCAGAAAGCCATATCGGTTGCAGTCGTCGGATATTCAGGCAGGTCAGGTTCCATCGCGGCCCAAGGCTGCCCGTTAGCTGTCGCTATGACGGTGTGGCACGCCGTCCCCTTAACGGTTTCCTGAATAAAAAGGTCAGCATGGTCCTCCGATACCACGGCCGCAGTCGCGCTACTATCTTGGAGGCAGTATCGGATCAGATCTGGCGGCGTGAGCGTATTAATAAGGACAGGTACAAATCCGGCTCGCAAGGCACCCATAATCGCCGCCGGGTAAGCCGGTTCGTCGTTCAGGAACAGCAGGATCCGTTCCCTGGGCTTGCAGCCAGCCTGGAGCAGTACGTTGCCCACTTTTGCGGCTTCGACGGCAAGCTGCCCATAAGTGAAGTCACCACTGTCAGACAGGATGGCTCGCCGCTCGCTATTCGTGTCCAGGTTATCCCACAGCAGACGCGAAGCGTTGTAGTCTCCTGTCAGGGAAAATCCAATCTCTCTGGCTAGAGTCTCCATCGCTGGCGCATGTCTTGGATTCAAGAGTCAAAACCTATGTTCTGTGCTTCAAGATCAGCGGCAAAGCCGGGCGCAATCTTGCGCAATCTCTGCGCATCGATCCTCCCAGCTCTGCGAATGTAGCTCAGTGCGAATTGCCAGGGTTCCAGCCTCATGTGCTCGCCAAAGGACTCATACCAAAGGGCAGAGCGATCACCGGCCCGCGCGATCTTTTCATGGGTTGGCTGACGCACGGCCTGATAGGCGGGAAGTGCCGTCGCCAGGCTCCAGTCGTGTTCTCTGAGCGCGGCCACCAGAGCGATGACATCTTCCAGAGCGAGCCGGGTACCAGAACCAATAGAGAAATGCACCGTGTGCAGTGCATCGCCAACCAGAACCCGGCGACCGGAAAACCAGTGGCGACACGACAGAGTCGGAAACTGCCGCCAGATCGAATTGTTGGCGATCAGACGGGTGCCGTCCAGCGTCGAAGCAAACAGCATCTCGCACTCTGCACGGTATTGTTCTTCTCTCATCTGGCCGAAGCCCGACGCTTCGAAGGTATCACTACCCATCTCGATAATGAAGGTCGCGCGGCCGGGCGCGTACGCATAGTGATGAGTATTCATCGGCCCGTAGGGTGTGCCAATGAAGGCCTGTGTCAGGTTTTCAAATTCTCTTTCGGCGCCGAACCAGGCAAAGCGGTTCTGTAACAGTGTGATCTCTTCGCCAAAACTCAGAGATTCGGCACGACGGACACTCGAATTGAATCCATCTGCACCGATGACCAGATCGAAACCAGATAGATCGCTGGATGCGTCAATCAGTGTTTCATACTCCGGTTCAATTCGAAGGGCGTGTGCGCGGTACTGCAGGAGTTCAAGCAGTTCGAGCCTGCCGATTCCTGAGAAACCGATACCGTCTATAGTGATCCGTTGGCCTGCTTGAATCACCGCTATGTCGCTCCAGTGCTTCATGTGCGGCTCTATCAAATCAGCCGTCTGTGGATCGTCTTTGCGCAGGAAAGTAAGCGCCTGTCTCGAAAAGACGACGCCAAACCCGAAAGTGACATCAGCCGGATTCTGTTCAACAACTCGGATCTCCAGATCAGATCGCGCCCGCTTGAGTGCGATCGCGGCATAGAGTCCGGCTGGACCCGCCCCAACGATGATCACACGCATGGAAATTTCCCTTGATTGATTGCGGCTGTGGATGACTACAGCTTGCGTTAGCATAACCGGACGCTGTCAGACGGCGCATCCATCTACAGCCATAACCTACATGACCGCAGCTCATCCCGCTATATCCTCCCTATGACCTATCTCACTTTAAAATCAATACGATAGTCTTCCTGACGATGCAGTGGTCCAGACCCGACGCAGGCGATCCATGAGTCGAACAACAACGCCGGCGCCTTTCAAACGAGCCTCGAAACAGTGCCGGGAGACATCTTCTACACGCTCGATCTGAACACAGGGCAACAGGCCCACTGTTACTCAATTATTATCAAATGACCGCCGTGCTGGGTATAGTAAAGTGGTTATTTTTCTAAGGATAAACCAATACGGACCGAACTCTTCGTAGCGTATGAACCCATTCAGACCAAGCACACTTTGAGTGCAAGGACATTTGTAATGAGCAAACTCCAGTCTGCTGCTGACTTGCCCAAAGAATACCTGTCGGCCTTAGCCTCGATTAATCTACAGCCCCTGTGGCCCAGTCTCAGAACACTTGTTTCACACGGCACCCCAACGCGGAATTCAGTCCCGGTACACTGGCGCTATCCCCAGGTCCGGGAACTGCTGATGCAGGCCGGCGATCTGACGCCGATCGAAAAGGCAGAACGGCGGGTGCTGGTGTTGTGCAACCCCGGACTGGGCATCGATAATCTGCAGGCGACTCCTTCCATTTACGTCGGCTTGCAGCTGATCCTTCCTGGTGAGGATGCGCCCAATCACCGCCACTCGCCCAGTGCCATCAGGCTCATTGTCGAAGGCGCTGGCGGTTTCACGACGGTCGAAGGGGAACGTTTGCCGATGGAGCCTGGCGACCTGATCCTGACGCCTTCGGGCCTGTGGCATGAACACGGCCATACCGGCTCTGAACCGGTCATCTGGATGGATGCGCTGGACCTGCCCCTGATCTATTACCTGGAAACCTCCCAGGCGCAGGAAGCACCACTGCAGCATGCTCCGGTAAGGCCGGATTCGTCGCAGACCAAGTTCAGGCGAGCAGGGCTGTTACCGTACGACCAATTGCACGATCACAATCCCTATCCGATGTTGCGCTATCCCTGGAAAGAAACCCGTGAAGCACTGACCGAACTTGCCAGCGCTACCGATCGGGATGGGCTGGTTCAGCTGGCCTATATCAACCCGGTGACCGGACAGGAGTGCCTACCGATACTCGGATTTTCCGCCTTGATGCTGCGCCCGGGAGAGAACGCTGATCTGGGTCGGCGAACCTGCTCGGCGGTGACCCACGTCGTCGAAGGGCATGGCAGCTGCGAAATCGACGACAGTGATTTTGATTGGAATCCACACGATATGACTGTAATTCCACCGCACGCATCGTGCACGCTTCGAAACCACTCCTCATCCAGTCCGGCATTTCTGTTTATCGTTGATGATGCACCGATGCATCGAAAATTAGGGTTTTATCGTGAATACCGCTAAGGGCAGAACCTTAGATCCGTCAGACGCTGCCCAGCTGCCGCAGGTAGCGGTTAGAAGGAACGCGGCATGGAAGAACGACATCAGCAAATCAATGGCGTTATCCTAACAGCCCAAAATTGTCGTTGCTAACGTGGTCCTCGGTCTATCTACGCAAAGGAAAGTAACCCACGCTAATCGAAAAACATACTGGATGCGATGGTATGCATGGAGGTAGAAGTCGCAGATTGAACAACCCAACCGGGATTCTGTGCGGAATAACATCACTGCTCCTCTCGACTAAATCACCCGTTCGAAGACGAACTGCTGAAATCGTTGAGCGAAATCGACTCCCGGCCTTCGCATTGTAAAACCTACTTTTGGATAACGTTAAATCAATCACTCAACCACGCCGATCACCCGCGGAAGCTCAAATAGACAGGAATCGATTCGTGTCGGCCTCAACCGGGTCACGGTGCCCTTCTCGGCAATGTGACCGCCAACGTAGTACCCTTGTAGAAGGAGAGTTGAAATTCATATTTTTCGATTGCCTAAGTCCAAGAACGCGCACTAAGCTTAAGCCAATGTTGGTTTTAGATGCGCGTTACAACGGCGATAAATTTTAGGAGGTAGGTTTTGACAGGTGTACTGGAAGGTATTCGTGTCCTTGATTTCGGTCGTTATATTGCAGGGCCGTTCTGCGGCATGCTATTGGCTGATATTGGGGCTGAAGTTATAAGAATTGAAAAAATAGACGGCAGTGAAGACCGTTATACCATTCCTGTCGGTGACGGTGCCGAAGGGGAATATAATGTCGGCGCCATGTTCCTCCAGATGAACCGGAACAAACTTGGGCTAACGCTGAATCCAATGAAACCCGAGGGCCGCGAAATCGTGCGCAAGTTGGTCGCTACAGCTGATGTCGTGATCGCTAACCTACCGGCCCCGGCGCTTAAAACGATGGGGTTGGATTATGAAAGCCTGCGGGCAATCAAGTCCGATATTATTTTGACCGCTGTTTCCACATTTGGCTCGACTGGACCCTACAGCGAACGGGTGGGCTTCGACGGCGTCGCGGCGGCAATGTGCGGAATGATGCACATGACCGGGAATCCGGACGAGCCGATGAAGGCTTATACGCCTTGGGTCGACTACGGAACTGCGTCAGGTGCTGCTTTCGGCACCCTGGCCGCGTTGATCCATCGTGACAAGACGGGTGAGGGTCAGATTGTTGAGGGTACGCTTCTCGGTACCGCGCTGGCATTCAATAATGCGTTATTGCTTGAACAGGCAATGATCCAGCCTGATCGGATCGGAACAGGTAATCGTAGCCAGATAGCTGCACCGTCGGATGCGTTTTGCTGCAGGGGTGACGAATGGATCATCGTGCAAGTCATTGGTCAGCCTCTGTTTGAGAGATGGGCGCGGCTTATGGGCAAGGAGGAACAATGGCTTCACGATTCTCGTTTTAAAGATGACATGTCGCGTGGCGATAATGGCGCGGTGATCTCCGAACGAATGCAACGTTGGTGCGCCGAACTGAGCAGGGAGGAAGCGATCACCGCTCTGGAGGAAGCACGAATTCCGGTTGGCCATATATACAAACCGTCTGAAACCTTGCAGGATCCTCACGTTCGTGGTGCTGGTTTCTTCAAAGAGATCGAATATCCTGGTGCTGCTGCTCTTGCCCCGATTACCGAGACCCACGTACGTCTATCGCGTACGCCAGGCGAGATTCGCTGTCGTCCTCCCACCCTGGGTGAACACACCGGGCAGATCCTCGCTGAACTGGGCTACGACGAAGCGGCTGTTGCCGAGTTAAAAGCTGCCCGTGTGGTGTAAACGACACCCATTAAAGTAAAAGAATACTCAGGTGAAATACCTCCGCGTTTCCATTTCGGTCCCGCCCGAATAGATCAGCTGGCTAGCATGCAGTAGACTCAAAATACTCTCGTACCCACTGGACTACATTATCGGGCAGGCCGTAACCTCGATAAGACACTTGGGAATTGAGAACGATGAGCCAGCAAACGCAGTTAGCCGAACCGACAGATTTCAACGATGAACAATATCTCTACGCCCTGGTCAGTGTGACCAATGTCTGCAACCTGGATTGCCGCCATTGCTTTGTCTTCCGCACCAACAACCCGCAATCGCCGCGGGACAAGATGAATGATGCCACCATTTAACAGATATGATACAGGGGATATTCTCATTAAAAGAATAGTTTTCCATGTCCTGCCGGCTAACTAAAGTGATCAGCTCTCTACTTCTCAACAACTTGAAATTGAAAGTTCAGGTAAACACCATTTCGTGATGAGCCAGGCGATACCGATGCAAACAGAAGCGAGGGAGCGGCACTGGGAACGGGTTTACAACACAAAAACACATTTCGAAGTCAGCTGGCACCAACCCGAGCCGACTCTCTCCCGCCGTCTGATCGAAAAGACAGAATTGCCCACAACCGCCGCCTTGCTGGATATCGGAAGTGGCACCTCCACGCTGGTTGACCAGTTGCTGCTCAGGGGGTACGACAACCTGGCGGTGCTGGATACTTCCGCCCATGCACTATCACTGGTTCGCAAACGCCTGGGCACCAATGCAACAAAAGTACAATGGCACCAAGGCGATATCACGACGTATTCCTTTTCGCGCCCGGTTGACCTGTGGCATGACCGGGCAATGTTTCATTTCCTGGTCGATCCAATTGATCGGCAGGCCTACCTGAGCCGGTTGAATGAAACTCTGGAACCACAGGGGCACCTGATCCTAGCGACATTTGCCGTAGGCGGCCCAGACAAGTGCAGCGGTCTGGATGTGGTGCAGTACGATGCGGAAAAGATCTCAGCGACACTGGGAGAAGCCTTCCAGCTGGTTGAAACTACCAACGAAACGCACCGGACACCGACCGGTGCCGAACAGTTGTTCTCTTACTTCTGGTTCATTCGAAAAACTTAATTGTCCATTTCTGATCCCGTACAGGGGACTACACACTGTAACCTGGATCAGAATTTCACGACTTATCTCTGCTCCTCATGACTAACTGGCTTGCCTCCGGGCAGGCAAGAGGCACCCCGGTAATGTGCCGGGGCGCTGCAACTATTATAGTTTGATGTAAACGAAGCCCTGGTAGAAATACAGTACAAGCCGTTTGCCTTGTGCCGTGGCTTCGGCAATGTCCTGCTCAAAGTCGAGAAAGCTCTCTTTGAACCACGCCGGGTGGGTGGTGAACTTGGCTCTGCTGAAACTGCCGATCTTGTGTTCATCAGCAACCAGGACCTGAGTGATTGCCAGCAGCAGGCTCGCCAGTATGATCCGCCCGCCCAAGGACAGGGCGTCCGGTACCGTAGCAACAGCTTCTCTGATCCGGGATCGTACATCTGACAATCTCCGACTTTCCTATCAGCTATCATCGTGGTTCAAGGGCGCAAAGCCGGTGCCACTTCCTGTGCCAGCCTGCGCAAATGATTGTGGTCAAGTGTGGGCACACCCAGCATCAGGTGGGTGATCCCGGCATCGACCTGCTCACGCAGCCGCTCTGTCACTTCCTCCGCAGGGCCAAAAATAGCGTGTTTATCAACATCAAAGCTGGTGCCATAGTAGCCATGCAGAAAACGCACCAAGTCGTCGCGCGCCCGTGTCCGATCGTCATCGACAGCAACATAGAGCAAGCGTCCAGCTGTCAGTCTGTTCGGGTCCTTGCCTGCCTCGCTCGCCGCTGCCTGTGCAATCTGCCAGCCACGCCTGAAATCCTCGATTGTTCCGAACGGCGCCATGATCCAGCCATCGGCCAAGGCGCCAGCACGACGAATTGCCGCTTCGGCGATACCACCGACAAGAATCGGCACGGGTGCCGCTGGCCGTACCGTAGCCTCATGGAGCTGAAAGAACTTACCGGCGTGATCAACCGGCTCGCCACCAAGCAGCTGCCGCAGTACCGTCATGCTCTCACGGAACACTGCCACGCGCTGGTCCATTGGGATACCCAGACCCTCGTATTCCTCGGGACGACCGCCCAGAGAAACACCCAAGGCGAGCCGCCCACCGCTCAAATGGTGCAGCGTAGACACCTGCCGTGCGACAACGGCTGCCAGACGCAGGTTCAGCACCAGCACGGCCGTGCCCAGCAGCAGGCGTCGCGTATGAGCCGCCGCCCACAACAACAGCAGCAGGGAGTCCGCCAGCGGGGCAGGATGAAAAACACGGTCCTCGACCCATATCGCGTCGAGACCAGAGGACTCGACCTCCTGGAAGAATTCTGCATAGGCTTGGCCGCTGTGCAACCCTGCAACCGCGACACTCGGCACATGGATACCGATAGATACAGACTTGTCCACAAATTGTTCCCTTCGAATGACTCTGCTAATTTAGCCAGGAGTATACTCAACCCGCCGATTTTCAAAGTACTTCAAGACCTCAGCAAGAGAACCGAGTGAACTACCCGTTCAACCTGGGCGAGTACTCTCGCCCGATCACTCTATCTAAGCCAGAGGCACAAACCTGGTTTGATCGGGGGCTTGCCTGGGTCTATGGGTTTAATCATGAGGAGGGCGCAACATGTTTCCGCAGGGCCGTTGAGATTGATCCCAGTTGTGCAATGGCGCACTGGGGGATTGCGCTGGCGGGCGGTCCTTTCTACAACCTGCCCTGGGAATGGCTGAGCGAAAACGAAGCCGAAACAATGCTTCTGACCTGTTACAACGCTGTACAACAGGCTCTTGAACATTCAGCTAACACAACTCCTGTCGAAAAAGCACTCATCCACGCGCTTTCTCAGCATTATCCGGCAGATCATGTGATCAGCATCGAGGAATGTCATCGATGGGATGATACCTACGCGGACGCGATGCGGACCGTCCATGCGAATTTTCCGGAGGACTTCGACGTCATCGCCCTATTTGCTGAGGCGATGATGACACGCACACCCTGGAAATTATGGGATATCGACCGGGGAGAACCCTCTGCTGGGGCCGACACCATAGAAACATTGGCTGTACTGGATGCCGGGTTCGATCTGATTCTGAAACGTGGTTGTGCGCCACATCCAGGCGTAGTGCATATGTATATCCATGCGCTGGAAATGTCGCCGACACCCGAGCACGCACTCAAAGCAGCAGATCAGCTGTTCGACCTGTGTCCGGATGTAGGCCATCTACAGCACATGCCGGCACATATTTACGTGATCTGCGGCCAGTATGAAGACGCCATCAGGGTCAGCAGAAAAGCCATCACAGCAGATGACCAATATGTCGATTTTGCAGGGCGCTACAACTTTTACACGACTTCCCGGTGCCATGATCTACACATGATGATGTATGCCAGCATGTTTGCCGGGCAGTTTGAGCCAGCGATCCAGGCAGCACAAACCCTGACCGCAACCCTGTCAGCTGACCTGCTCGCAGTTGAGCGACCGCACATGGCAGTAACGCTGGAAGGCTACCACTCGACCTTCATGCATGTGTTCGTTCGATTCGGCAAGTGGCAGGAAATTATTGATTGCCCTCTACCCGATGACCCCGAGCTGTACTGCGTATCAACTGCAATGTGCCATTATGCACGGAGTGTCGCCCATTCAGCGCTCGGCCAGATTGATGCAGCGACCGAGGAACGAGATTTGTTTAGAGCAGCCCGGAAACAGGTTCCGGAATCTCGGCTTTTCTTCAACAACAATGCAAACGATATTCTTGCTATCGCAGATGCAATGATGGTGGGGGAGCTTGAATATCGAAAGGAAAATTACGAGATCGCATTCAACCATCTGGAAACCGCAGTTCAGCTCAATGACAACCTCTACTACACGGAACCATGGGCTTGGATGCATCCGCCGCGTCACGCACTCGGAGCACTGCTACTGGAACAGGGGCACGTGGAAAAAGCCGAGCAAGTCTACCGCGCCGACCTGGGAATCGATAAAAACCTAGCTCGACCACTACAACATCCAAACAATGTCTGGGGCCTGCACGGCTACTTGGAATGTCTGCAACGAACAGATCAAATTATTGAAGCCAAAGGAATACAAGAGAGTCTTAATAGTGCATTAGCCCTATCAGGAGAAATAATTACCTCTTCTTGTTATTGTAGACACCACCATTGAGTATTCCCACTTACAAGTGTTGGGTAGACGTATAACGTTTCAATCCTTTTTTTAACGTCTTCAGTACACTCCTGATGTCACCATGTCACAAATAAATGAATGGTTCAAAATATAGGTGATGGACCAGGGGTAGCGCCTGGCACATATGACCGCTGGCCCTTATGGGCCGGCATTCTTTTGTAGTTTTGGTGCGCTCACCAAACTCCAAGATAAATAATTTTTCAAAGCGTAGTTTTATCTCAACTTGGATACATTAAACTGTGATAGACGCGGATGCCTCCACAATTAAATAACTGGGTTTCTTCGACGGTGGTGATAAATTGAGAGGGCTACACTGGTTTAGAAACGACCTACGACTGAAAGACAACCGGGCGCTAGGTGATTTATTTCAAGCCGTCGATGAGTGGTGTGGGCTTTTCGTCCTAGAACCTAGACTGATAGACGTGCCATCGGTTTCGCAGAAAAGACTCAGCTTCCTGTTCGAATGCCTGGAAGATCTGTCTGATGATTTAGACAAAGTTAGAAACAGGCTGGTAATCGTTGAAGGTCCTGCCGAGACAGAGATACCTCGGCTTATGCATAAACTGTCCGCATCGGTCCTCTCTTTTAACGAAGGCACAACACCGTTTGCAAGGTCCAGGGATCAATCAGTGGTCTGTTCCGTGAAAAAAGCCGGGCATAGAGTGCTCAAACGACGAGATCATGTCATCTTTGCCGCTACCGACATTCGATCATCAAAAGGGTCGGCCTATTCTGTCTATACGCCTTATCGGAACGCCTGGTGGAAAAAGTACTCTCAGAGCGATCATAGTGATTTAGCTCCATCCAAGCGACCCAGCCCGATAGCCGATCTTGGATCAGTTTCCACCCCACAGTTGTTAATAAATTTAAAAAGGCATCTGGATAAGCCTGCGTTTCAAGGTGGACACCAGGCTGCACATGATCGTCTCAATCAGTTCCTCAACAAATCTGTTGCTCACTATCACCAGAATCGAGATCGACCAGACCTGGACGGCACATCACGCTTATCGATGCACCTGCGTTTTGGCACAATCTCTGTACGCGAATGTTTTAAACAAGCTATGGAAGCCACCCACGCAGATCCATCTTATGAATCCGGCGTACAGCAATGGCTAGACGAACTCATCTGGCGCGAGTTCTATAACGCTATTCTTGAAGAAAATCCTAGAGTACTTCAGGGTAACTATCGTCAGGAATATGATTATCTTAACTGGCGAAACAATCCGAAGGATTTTTCCGCGTGGTGTGAGGGGCGCACAGGTTTTCCAATTGTTGACGCCGGGATCCGGCAACTTCTTAGTACCGGCTGGATGCATAACCGGATCAGAATGATCGTCGCGAGCTTTCTCACAAAAGATTTGCTGACTGACTGGAAACTCGGTGAACGTTTCTTCTTCGAACATCTTGTCGATGGCGACCCGGCCAGCAACAACGGGGGCTGGCAATGGGCGGCCTCGACCGGAACAAACGCTCAGCCATATTTCCGGATCTTTAATCCCTGGAAACAGTCTGAGCGTTGGGATCCAAAAGGTGACTATATTCGCCGCTGGGTTACCGAACTTAGAGGTGTTCCTGTTTCGCACCTACATTCTCCCCCATCTGTAGCACAACTGACCTCAGACTATCCGACTCCTATTGTTGATCATGCGAGCAGACGTACCGCAGCACTTATGGAGTATCGTAAAGCCCGAGAACGGAACCCGGAGGCACAACAGGGTGTCTGAATCATCACCGATAGCTGCGCTTCGAGTTGGAGTATCGTCATGTCTGCTGGGACAGAAAGTTCGATACGACCGGGGTCATAAACGAGACCGGTTTCTAACGGATGAGCTCGGCCCATTTGTGGACTGGGTTCCGGTTTGCCCTGAAGTGGAGTCCGGACTTGGCCTACCACGACCTACCATGCACCTTGCTAAAAACGGCGATTCTGTAGTGCTGATCGAAACAAAATCAGGCCTGGACCATACCAGGACAATGGAAGAGTTTGCCCGTCGACGCGCACGCGAACTCCGTGAACTTGATTTATCAGGCTACGTACTGAAGAAAGATTCTCCCAGTTGTGGGATGACGCGTGTCAAGGTGCGCAATGAGAAAGGTATGCCCGATCGCAATGGAGTCGGGGTTTTTGCAGCACTACTCCGGCAGGCTCAGCCGACTCTACCCATCGAGGAAGAGGGTAGACTTCGCGATGCCCGACTACGAGAAAATTTCATAGAACGTATTTTTGCTTTCCAGCGCCTGAATAGGCTCTTTACCGGGCGCTGGACACGCCGGCAAGTTGTAGCTTTTCATACCGCGCATAAGCTGCAGCTTATGGCCCACTCGACGAAAATCTACCGTGACCTTGGACAACGGGTGGCTACAGTAAAAGATCTGCCACGAACCGAGTTTCGCGACGGCTACATCAAGGATTTTATGACCGCACTGTCAAAGGTTGCATCACCCGGGCGTAATACTAATGTGCTGCAGCATTGCGCCGGCTATTTCAAAAAACAGCTCACATTTGGGGAGCGAGCCGAACTCACAGATCTGATCCATGACTATCGTAAGGGTCTGGTCCCGTTGGTTGTGCCCTTAACGCTGATTCGACACTTCGCGCGGCTTTATGACATTGATTACCTGAAAGGACAGTACTTCCTGGACCCCCACCCGCGAGAACTGATGCTGCGCAACCACGTCTGAATCAGTCGTACTAGAACTACGACGGTGGCTACCGTGAGAGTTTGATACCTGCCGCCACCCGATCCCAGGTCTTAGGTGTAATCCCCTTGGTGCGCAGCTTGTACTTCTCCATTTTCCCGGTGGGTGTTTTTGGGATCGCATCAGTAAACTCGATGTACCGGGGAATCATAAAGTAGGCCATCCGCTGATCGAGAAACCGGATCAGTTCCTCAGGTTCTAGAGTGACGCCTGGTTGCGGTGTGATCACCACCATCACTTCCTGCTCGGAGTGCCCTACCCAAACGGGGAAAACCGCACATTCGAGAACATCGGGATGCTGATTCACCTCATCTTCCACCTCCATTGACGAGATGTTCTCGCCCCGGCGGCGCATGGAATCAGTCAATCTGTCCACAAAATACAGTCGTCCCTGGTCATCCTGGTACCCCGCGTCGCCGGTGTGGTACCACAAATTACGGAATACCTGGGCCGTATACTCCGGCTGGCGCCAGTAACCCAGCATGATTTCCCACGGAGCCCTCGGCCGTGTACAGATCTCGCCGACAACACCCGTCGCACACGCCTGATCGTTTTTATCCAGTATCTTGACGTCGTATCGCCCGGTCGGAAAACCGACACACTGATTATTGGGCAATGGTTCATCGAAGTGATGAATGACCGGACAGGGGCTTTCAGTGGAGCCGTATCCGGTCGATATCTCGACGCCAAATCGTTCACAGAATTCTTCGTGCTCTGTCATCACAGGAAACATCCCGACCTTCTTCAAGGGCGTCTTGTTGTCCTCAGGTAATTGAGGCTGCTGCCACAAAAAGTTTGCAATTGCACCGAGAAGAAATACCACTGTACAGTTGTGTTCCGCAATATCAGACCAGAAATTGTCGTTGCGATAGCCTTTGCGAAGCACGACTGTTGCACCGTAGATCATCGATGCATAACACACCGCCCACTGGCCAGCGAGGTGAAACAGGGGCAAACCAGCCGTATAGAACCGGTCTTCTTCAGACAGATAGAAAATCTCAGCTGCCCCGTCGGCGTAGCAGAATGAATGGGAGTGTGTGGTAGACACCCCTTTAGACGCTCCAGTGGTTCCTGAAGTGTACATAATGCCGACAAGATCGCTGTATTGAGGCGCAGGCTCAAAATCAGTGCTTGTGTCACTGAACAGATCTTCAAATTGTGCCACCCGGCAGGTTTGCGCGAGCCTGGGTGGAAGTATGCCGGGTGGATCAGGGTCCCCGTCTTCAGCGTAGAGAATCACACAGTCCAGGTGCTCGAGGTCATCCGCGATTTCCTCCAGCCTGCCCACATATTCGTGGTCGATAATGATCTTTTTTGCGGTCGAATCATTACAAAGCCGTTCCAAGATACTCTTGCGATAGGCGAGGTTGATTGGCACTTCGATGGCACCGCGCTTAGCCAGACCGCACCACACAGTCACATAGTCGATGGTGTCCGGCAACATCACCAGAACCGGCTCCTGGTATTCAATGCCGAACGCTGCCGTACCCTGCGCAAACTGATTCGAACGCATATGGATATCACGGTAACTGATACAGTCTCCAGAAGTCGTCTCAATGAAATTCTTGTCGGCGAACCGATCTGCCTGCCTGGCCAGAATCTGTCCGACCGTACGCTCTTCTAACGGCAAATTCGACGGGATAAATGCTTTGATCATTGGCTTGCTTTGTAGACCTTCGATACTCAACACATTACGGCCGGTTGGGTCAGACATTGTTATGAGACGAAGCGACCGAATGAGCTTGTTCTGTCAGCGATACTGATGATCTCGCCAGAGTACAACACCACTGGCTCTAGCGTCACATGGCCAGGAATCCGCCGTCTACCGGCATTTCAATGCCCGTTATATAAGACGATTCATCGCTCGCCAGAAACAGATTCGCATAGGCCACTTCTTCTACCCGACCTACGCGCCCAAACGGTACAGCCGAGAGCATTTTCTCACGCACCTTTGGGTCCGCGGTCATCTTCGAGGTCCTCATTGCCGGCATAAGACCTGGATGCACAGAGTTAACACGAATCCCATCTGGTGCGAACTGGACCGCTGCCGCTTTGGTCGCCATTCGTACAGCGCCTTTAGCTGCGTTGTAGCCCATATGCACAAAACTCTGGCCCACAATCCCGGAAATAGAAGAAATATTCACGATGGAGCCTGCGCCGGCCTTTTGCATTTGCGGGATGACCGCCTGCATCCCCAGAAAAACACCTCGGGCATTCACATTCATCTGTTCGTCCCAGGTTTGGGTATTGAGTAGGTCAGGATGGCTGCCGCTCACGCCAGCATTGTTAACCAGGATATCGATCTGGCCGAATGTCGAGATTGTTTCGCCGACTACACTTGCCCAGTCAGTATCACTTGTGACATCGAGCGTGCAAAACCGTGCCTGGCCTCCCGAGTCGCTGATCCTGGCCACGACGTCAGTCCCCTCAGCATCGAGGATATCCGTCACCATGACACAAGCGCCTTCGGCCGCAAACAGTTCTGCTGTTGATGCACCCATTCCCCATGCCGCACCCGTCACGATCGCGACTTTATCTTTAAGACGCATTGTTCACCTCCACTGAATTGAACTCAGACTCATGAACAGCAAGAATAAACATCCCTGGCATGTGCTGCAATGTCGTCGTCAGACATGTGACCATCCGAATCAGCACCACGCTACGGCCGGAATTGATAAACTCTTGCTGTATCCAGTAGGAACACTGGCTCATTTGACTGGTCGAACTTCCTGTCAAAGAGCAGAGCCAGCCACCATTGTGGAGATCAGTTAATGTCACTTACCCAGCTTGAGAGCTCCCCTATCGTTGAGGCCTATCGTGCCCGAACTCGTGAGTCAGCTGCACTCGCCAGCAATGCGGCTGCACAGTTTCCAAGCGGAATTACCCATGATTCGCGACATCTTCGACCCTACGGCGTGTTTATCGACCGTGCACAAGGAGCGAGAAAATGGGATGTGGACGGTCACGAGTATGTTGATTACTTCGGTGGCCACGGTGCACTGCTGCTCGGCCATGGGCATCCGGAAGTGCTTGCGGCAATTCATGAAGCGCTCGACCAGGGCACCCATTTTGGCTCCAATCACCGACACGAACTGGCGTGGGCCAGTGTTGTTCAGCGACTCATTCCAAGCGCCGACCGTATACGGTTCACCGCATCGGGTACTGAAGCCACCCATCTGGCGCTGCGCCTTGCAAGAGCCTTTACCGGTCGGAACAAAGTAATCCGATTCCTCTCTAATTTTCACGGCTGGCACGATCACATGACCTCGGGCTACAGTTCACACTACGACGGCTCACCCACAGCAGGTGTTCTGGCCAGTGTCGCCGAGAGTATTGTGCTGCTACCGCCCGGCGATATTGAAGCCGTGCGCCATGTGCTGTCTGAAGACAGTGACATCGCGGCAGTCATCCTCGAACCAACCGGTGCTGGTTTTGGCATGGTCCCCGTAGACGGCAAATTTCTGAATGCGTTGCGGGAGGTCACAGAGCAGCACAACGTGGTACTTATTTTCGATGAGGTCGTTACCGGATTTCGAGTTTCCCCAGGCGGTGCGCAGGCACACTTCGATGTTCAGCCAGACCTGACAACATTGGCGAAAATTCTGGCAGGCGGCCTGCCTGGTGCTGCGGTCGTTGGCAGCCGTGAGATTCTGGATGCACTTGATTTTGATGCAGCACCAGCCAGTGGTCGCGAGAAAATTCAACACCAGGGCACGTACAACGCTAATCCAGTTTCAGCGGCTGCCGGTACTGCCGCTCTGTCGATCATCGAAACGACCGATGCCTGCCAACAGGCGAACGCATACGGTGAGCGATTACGCGGCCGCCTCAACCAATTGTTTGCCGAAAAAGATGTTCCGTGGGCCGCGTACGGCACCTTCTCAGGCTTTCATATCTTTACCAATGCGAACAGTCGCAACATCGATCCTGAAACATTCGATCCAACTGTTATCGATTGGCAGGAACTCAAGAAAAACCCGGCCGGCCTGACACACAAGCTGCGTCTGGCGATGCTGATCAACGGCGTTGACATCACCGACTGGCCGGGTGGGACGATCTCTACGGTCCATACCGATACAGAACTTGAACAAACCGTAGATGCGTTTCGTGAGTCGATCAGGATGCTGCGCGCGGAAGACGCGATCTGAGTTTGAGTACGCCATTCGTAAAAGTTTTAACTCGGTAATTCTTTTATCGATATCGATGATTCTCCTCACCATAAACGGACAGGCCCACGCTCTGGAAGTCGCGCCGGATACACCGCTGGTTTTTGTACTGCGAAACGAGCTGGGTTTAACTGGCGCAAAAATCGGATGCGCGAGTGAGCAGTGCGGCGCCTGTGCCGTGCTCGTCAATGGCGAATCTACCCTGAGTTGTGTACGGCCTGTGGCTGATTTCGTAGACCAGAAGGTTGTGACCATAGAGGGATTGGCCGAAGATGCAGTGGGCCGCAACGTGCAGCAGGCATTCATTGAAGAAGGCGCAGCCCAGTGCGGCTACTGCACTCCGGGTATAGTCATTGCAACAACGGCCCTGTTAAACCAAATCAGCCAACCTACAGCGGCAGACATCCATGGGGCACTTGATCGTCACCTTTGTCGCTGCGGCAGTCAGCCTCGGGTACTGGCCGCGATCCAGCAGGTGATTGATAGGGACACTTAAGTTGAGCGTTCATCCCAGTATTGCAGCACATCCAAACGTCGATCAGTGGTTGGAATTCACGGCGGACGAACGAATCGTTGTGCACACCGGTAAGGTCGATATCGGCCAACGCATCTCAACAGCATTGGCCATCATCGCTGCAGAAGAACTGGACGTCGATTACCATCGAATTGATGTCAATCGTACACAGACAGGCTTGGATCCTGATGAAGGTTTCACGGCAGGCAGCATGTCGATGCAGCATTCCGGATCTGCAATAAGACTGGCAAGCGCGACAGCGCGTCGCTATCTGATAGATCTTGCTGCAGATGTATTAGGAGATGCGCCTGGGGCTTTGGTCGTCGATGACGGAATAGTTCGGTCTCCTGCTACCGGTGCACAGGTGAGCTACTGGTCTTTGCTGTCCGAGACGAGCTTAAGCGTCCGGATTGATGAAACTGCACCACTCAAACGGCCGGCTGATTACGGCTGGATTGGTAAAGCTGTCACCCCCAAAGGGCTGGCCGACATTGTTCACGGTAAAACCGTCTTTGTTCATGACCTCCAGTTGCCCCAGATGCTGCACGGTAGGGTCGTTCGACCGCCCCACTGCGCGGCACGGATCGACACACTAGATTCCACAGTCATCGAGTACCTCAAACACTCCGGCGTGGTTACGGTCCGGGACGGCAGTTTTCTCGCTGTGGCTGCAGCTGATGAATATAGGGCTGCCAAAGCTGCTGCTCGACTATCCAGTGCCATCCAATGGGATTTGGGCAGTGGTATTCCGACTAAAGATGTGTTTTCTGCCCTGCGGTCAAACCCGAAGGTGAGTCTGCCGGTGGCAGAGGGCGGTGTCCCGATTGAACAGCCGGTTTCCCCGCTGACTGAACCACCGGAAGAAGCGGTAATCACGCTCAACAGTATCCTTGAAAAACCCTACCTCATGCACGGCTCTATTGGACCGTCCGCCGCTTGTGCAGTTTATGAAAACGATCTGCTGACGATTTACACACACTCGCAGGGGGTTTACCCATTGCGTGGCGCAATCGCCGAAGCCCTGCACATGCCTGTTGACACTGTCCAGGTGATCTTTATGCCCGGTGCCGGATGTTACGGCCATAACGGCGCAGACGACGCTGCGTTCGATGCCGCTCTGATCGCGCTTGCTATCCCCGGTAAGCCGGTGCTGCTGAAATGGACCCGGGAAGAAGAACATGCTTGGGAGCCGTACGGCTCAGCCATGGTCTGCGAGTTGCGCGCCAGCCTGGATGGAAATGGCAAGATCATAGACTGGTCACATGAAAGTTATGGCGATACCTTTATCATGGGTCGACCGGCAGCCGGTCGAACAGGCTCCCCCGCTGCAAAACTACTCTCTAACCAGTTTCGAACAGGCGCACCAGAACAAAGCCTAGCTCAACCGGCAATGGGGCCACATGTCGGCATCCACCGTAATCTTGATCCTCTGTATACGATACCCAACCCACGCCTGGTCAAACATTTGGTGCGCAATCTACCGTTACGCACGTCGGCGCTGCGAACACTTGGCGCTTTCGCCAACATCGTCGCTATCGAATCCCTCATAGATCAGCTGGCTGATGCCGCGGGCATACCACCGGTTGAGTTTCGCTTGCAGCATTTAGATGATGAACGCGGCCGACAGGTACTTCAGTCGCTGTCCGAACAAATGGCGGCCGATACGGCTGGATCCGGCGATGCCCTGAGTCAGGGTATCGCGTTTGCCCGTTACAAGAATGCTGCTGCCTACTGTGCAGTCGGCATAGAACTCGAGGTTTCAGAACAGGCCAATGTCAGGCTTATCCGAGCCTGGATCGTTGCCGACGCCGGAGAGGTCGTTGACCCTGCCGGGCTCACAACCCAGCTAGAAGGTGGCCTCATCCAGGCGGCCAGCTGGTCACTCTATGAAGCGGTCACCTACGATGCAAACGGAGTGACCAGTCGGGATTGGGATACCTACCCGATCATCCGGTTCAACAACGTGCCTCATGTTCAGACCCGGTTGATTGATCGTCCGGGTGAATCCTTTCTTGGGGCGGGTGAGGCGGTGGGCGGGCCTACCGGTGGTGCCATTGGCAACGCAATTCGACGGGCTACCGGTCTTTGTATGTCCAGAATGCCGTTTAATCAGGACAACATTCTCGCTGCGGCGCTTAAGCAGTAGTCCATCTCGACCTGGGTCCAGTCGAAAGAGATCGAACATGACCCACGACCCAAAAGCGGTAAACGTCACTTCTCACCTAAAAGGAGAGTTGGTTAAAAGGACACAGATAGTGATCGAGCAGGCAATGGCAGAAGCGTAGCGACTAACGATTAAAGATAGTCAGTCGATTCATCGTAGTTATTGCAGGTGCACCCAAAGTACGGCGGACTCTCCCAACAAAGACTGCAGTCGCTAAATTGCCTGAATTCACCAACCAGACCCTGCCTCACCTGGAACCAGAATCAGATTGCCTTGTTGACAGGCTCCAGACCGAGAGCCACACGGCCAAATTCAGCACCGTTGATATCAAAATTAACCTGGATCTGCCCGGCAGCTGCATGCAAATCGCGAAAACGGCGTTGAAAAGGATTGGACAGATAATTTCCAGCCGCACCGATTACAGACTGCAATAGTTGGATCGACTTGACACAGTTCTGCGCAGCATAAGCACCATCTCGCCGCCAACAGACCTTCTCTTCCACGGAGGGTTGACGCCCCGACTGGGCAATTTGTTCCGCCTCGCGAATATTGGCATGCGAAAGCAGACGAGCTGCCTGGATCAGGGCACCAGCCTCTGCTACTTTCACCTGGACTTGCGTGTGCTCCGCCAGCTTGGAGGCGTTATGAGTCGAGACCCGTTCACGAATTTCACCCACGTAATCGTCATACGCGCCCTGCGCGATTCCGACCATTGGCCCGACCAGGAAATGGGGAAAAATACCAAGAACTGGAAGCTGATAGAGAAGGCCTGGAACATGGGGTGTGCCCGGGGTGGAGCCGCCGCGGGTCTCCCTGGGCTCAAGTGTCATGTAATCGTGCACAAATAATCCCTCGCACTGCACGTCGCGACTTCCAGTCCCGACAAGACCGGTCACCTGCCAGGTGTCGATCTCCTCGAATTCACCTCGTGGTGCCACCAGCCAAAGCGGGCGTTTGGGCCCTTCATCGTCGATCATGGCACCTATCATCATCCAGTCACTGGGGTCGATGCCACTGCAATAGGGCCACCGACCAGAAAGCTCGAAGCCGCCACTCACTGACTTCGCGCAACCAGCAGTCACCACCAGAGACGAGGCGATCAACGCCTGTGGATTATCCTTCCAGACCGCATCTTGCGCCGCCGCCTGCCACATTGGCAGCATCCAGTCATGACAGATGAGATTGGTATAAATCCAGGCGGTTGACCCACAGCCACGCCCAATATGGTCCGGTATGTCAATGACTGTTCCGAAATCAAGTTCGAGCCCCCCGTAGCGCTTGGGCTTGAGAATAGACCACAGTTGCGTATCCCAGAAGTCTTGGACCGTGTCCGGGTGAATCATTCGGGTGTTTTCCACGTGCTCCGCCCGCTCCAACAGCCTAGGTGTCATAGCCGCTGCGCGCGCCAGCATTTCTTCGCGGTCTGGCTGAGAACTAGCAGCACCTATGGTTGTTACTTTGGCCATGTCTAAATCCGATATTAACAATTATGTGGCGACTTGATCTGCTCCCGATTATTCAGTTCGATCGTGATGCCATTTGGGCTTTCAACAAAGACTTGGAACAGATTCATACTGGCTGCGTTCCGTTCACGATACGTGTAGCCGCCACCGTTCAAACGAGAATTCAGTGCATCGGAATTCTTAACCCGGAATACGATATGGTTGAAAGCACCCGAGCCGTTTAGCGCTTCAGCACTGATTTTATCCCCAAAATATTCCTTCAGACCTGACGAATCATCAAGATCGACACCAACGAGCTACAGCCCTGCAAAATAATCGACATACAGCCATACGCCTGGAAAGGGAAAATCAGGTCTATCGCCGCCCTCCCTATCATGAACACCGACATGAAATTGCCGGGTTTCCTGGAGCCTCACCGTTCGAATTGAACAATGAGTAAGTGACTTGAGACTCATATCGCTCCCCTTTAATTAACTGCGAGTATAGGAAGAATAAACCCCTCTTCATAGAGAACAAATGCCCTAAACAGCGTTTCTCATACCCGTTGCCCCGGTCGTTTGACCTCCCACTCGTCGGTCGTACTCATCTGGGTTCAGATTTTTTCTGTAGTCAGCCTTACCAGGATCCTATCTTCCGCTTCCACCGGCACATCGCCGGCTGCAGGATTCGTCAGACAGGTGATCACCATGTCGACCTGTTCCGTTAGTTTTCAAGGTGAGTACACCCAGATTACATCCTAGTCGATCAACGGTTCGGCAGTTTCGCGGTCAAGATCACGCGCGCTGAGCTCAAAGCCGTTTCGAAACAGACTGCCTGCGAGTTCTAAACGGATTCGCTCATCAGCAGAAACAAAACGGTGACGCATTTCGTACTTCAAATGTAATTACCCTTTGGAGGTCACAGTTCATGAAATCACAGACGGTTATCATCAATCGACAAGGTCCAGCTGAAATGATTTATCTTAACCAGGTAGAAATTGTCACGCCCGGGAGAATCAGGTGCTGACTCAGTAGAATGCAATCGACCAAAATTTTATTGATATTATCCAACCTAGCGGGTTGTAACCAGTTTCAACTCCGACTCGGCTCGGTTCCGAAGCTGCAGGTGTCGTCATTGACTGAGTGAATCGACTTACGAATTATGCTGTTACCGCGTGCAGTATAATGCGCGCTGGAACCTTGGACCGGAGTAGCGATCATGCTCAACGTTGCCGTCATCGGAATGGGCTGGTGGGGCAAAACCCTCGTCACCGCGATCGGCAAGAGTTCGAAGCTCCGGGTGGTGAAGGGCGTCAAGCGCAATCCTGCGACGGAAGCCGAGTTCGCTCGCGAGCACAAGTTCGAGATCATCTCTGACTACTCCGGGGTGTTAAAGGACCCCACAATACAGGGTGTGGTGCTGTGCACGCCGCACACGCTGCACACAGAGCAGATCATTGCCGCTGCGAAGGCCGGCAAGCACATTTTCTGCGAAAAGCCGCTGTCGCTCACGCACACGGACGTCGTGCGCGCGTTAGACACGGTCAATAAGAACAAGGTCACGCTCGCGGTCGGGCACGAGCGCCGCTTCGAACCGCCGATCCTTGACCTCATGCGCACGGTCCGCTCGGGCGAGCTGGGCACGCCGCTGCAGGTCGAGGCCAATTTCAGTCAGGACAAGTTTCTCGCCTTCCCTTTAGATAACTGGCGGCTGACGCCAGAGGAGGCGCCCGCAGGCCCGATGACAGCCACGGGAATTCACATACTCGATCTTGCCGTGGGCGTCTTCGGCGAGGCGGAATCCGTGGTATGCAACGTCAAACAACTCGGGAGCCGACTTTCCAACGGTGACACTCTCGCTGCCCTCGTTTCATTCCGGAAGGGCGGACACGCCTTGCTCACCGCGATTCTAGCCACTCCGTTCGACGGCCGATTCGCGGTCTACTGCAATAAGGGATGGATCGAGGTGCGCGACAAGGCCCACCCGGCCACGCCCGAGGGTTGGACCCTCACTCAAGTGGTGAGCGGCGACAAGCGAACAACCCGGGAATATCCGCCCGCCTCGAGCGTCCTCGCAAACCTGGAAGCGTTTGCCGACGCCGCGGAGGGGGGCACACCCTACCCCGTGACGCAGAAGGAAATGGTCGCGAACATCGCCGCGCTCGAGGCGATCATTGAATCGGCGCGAACTGGACAGAAGGTCATGGTCCAGTAGGCGCGCCGCGGCGCCCGCTTGTCGGTTGCCGGCGGTGTCGGCACAATAAGCGCAAACAATTCGAATTGAATCCCACAGGAGGGTGTACGCAATGACGACGAAGACAGCAACCAAGCCCGTTGCCGCGGACGGCTGCGACCACACATTCAAGGCGATCTATGATCACGAGATCCCATGGGAAAATGACGACGTGCGTGGAATTTTGAAGCTCCCACCCGGTGTACAGGTCAAGGTCCTCAACTACGATCCGGTGATGAAGCGCATCGACATGAAGCAGCGCTTCCCAGCGGGATACGTCGAACCAGCCCACACACATCAGAGCTGGCACTCGATCCTGGTTCTCAAGGGCCGCATGTGCGTGGCCGGCAAGGATCTGCACCCCGGTGACTACGTATTCGGCTGGGACATCCCACACGGGCCGTACGAATACCCGGATGGGTGCGAGGTGTTCATTGTGTACATGGGCGACGCAACTCATGTCTGGGAAAAGACCGATCTCCTCACGCACCAGAACATCTGGAAGCCGGAGACTGACGCCGGCAAGAAGGGTGTCGAAGAGCACACCAAGAAGCGCGAGGCGGGGAAGGTTTGACCACCGGAAAACGTGAATTGTGAGTTGCGAAAGGTCACGAATGACTGACCTCAGCCCGATCAGTATTTGATTTGATCGGAGACGGTGTAGTCACACGGTCACATTTATCAACAACTCTCCCTTGATGCAGTTGTTCACGCACAGCGGGAACCGGAAACCGGGAAGAAAACGGGGTCAAGCGTGATTTTCCCGAGTCTCAATTTCTCCACGGCGGTTTGGTTAAGAAACTGGCACGAGAAGTGAGATTATTCTTGGATGCCCGCCTTTTATCGATCCGGATTCGACGATACGGGTACGTCTCTGACATTTCATCTGGAATTTGGTTGACCCGATTCCAGGACTGGTAGGTACCCGGTACTGCCGCAACAAGCTGTCTTTCTCGAAGAGCTAAAACACCATTCTGGGGAGCGTTGTAGCGATTTCCGGGAACATCGCAATTGCCAGGACAGGGTGGATAAAGAACATTAGCTAGTCAAAACACGCGCCCGTAGCTCAGCTGGATAGAGCACCTGGCTTCGAACCAGGTGGTCGGGGGTTCGAGTCCCTCCGAGCGCGCCATTAAATCAAGGAGTTACGGAGGTTTCAAAATTTGGGAGTTCCCATAAATCCCCAAAGTTCCCATAAATGTGGGTTATGTCAGCTGTAGAAGACCTCGCTGATGTACTCGGTAATTTCCGTCAGTACGGTGGCAGTCATTACGGACTGCGCCCAATCAAACACCTTGATAAAGACCAACTAATCGAGGTTGCTGATACCGTTCTAAATACCAGACCGTATGAGAATAAGAGGGCAGTACCTTCTATGTTCCGTATGGCTGAAGATGTGGTTGGCTTATTGCGCTTGAATCTGGATTGGAAGGGTACGATGCACCTAGCCAGACTCCTTATCTCCTCATGCTGTTATGCAGGAATTTTTGAACTAAGGAGAGAGGACGAGGACGATACATTTTCACCCTACTATATCGTCAAGAAGGATAAATCCTTAGTCCTAGCAGACCGTCCTAACAACATCCAAACAGATGCACCTTTCCCCAGATGGAGAGGTTTACACGATGGCAACGGAAATAGGCTGATCGTATCTAATGCATCTTGTCCACCTGAAGACAGACATAAGCCAGTTATACCGCAGGAAGGTGAATTTCTTCCATGGGTGTCAGCTGTCCATAAGATTGAGAGCGTTGCGTACCGCATCAATGATCGTCTACTAAATCTAATTATTGAGCTAGATGAGTCTGATAAGCCAGATCAGTGGGCTAAGTATCGTATCGTCAAGAAGTCCTATGCAGATGCTGAGAAGGAACGGAAGAAATTAGATAGACGACATAGAGAATTAGATATACGACGATTGAGGGAAGGATTTATCGCAGACAATCCAATACGAACCCAAGATGACCGCGCCAATAAAGGTAAGAAAAAGGAAGACAAGATACGAAGTGATGGTTATGTACTTACCCCACAAGAAACCAATGACTATAGAAACTACAGACGAGACGAAGAGGCACTAAAGACCACGATACTGGCATTCAGAAACCGACGGAATCAATTTGAGGAAGACATCAAACTGGCTCAGAGCCTAGTCGGTAAGGCTTTCTATCAGCGAGCATATTGCGATTACCGAGGTCGGATTTATTTGCCTGATTTCTCTTATCAAGGTTCTGATTTCTGTCGGGCCATCATTGAGTTTGATATGGGTGCATCCGTACCACCTCAAGCGGTTCGTTGGCTACATTCCCATACGCACAACATGAAGATTGGTTCTGACGGATGGGAGAAGAAAGTAGAGATGGGAGAGCAGGAAGTCGCCGGACATACCGACATCTGGTTACATCCAAAAGACCACTTCGATGAATGGTCTACCGCTGACAAACCCTATTGCTTTCTGCGTGCTTGCTTGGAACTTGCTGATATAGCTTCTCTCGCAGTAAAGGTTACTGCATCAGAGAATCCTGACATACTGAGAATGCCGGATGTACAGGGTAAAAGATGGGTCGACGACATGCTTTCCCATTTTGAAGAGATAGAGCTAAGTGAAAATGAAGAGGAAGGTAGGGCAGTATTTATAAGTCATTTACCCGTTGAAATGGATCAATCCAACAGTGCTTATCAACATTTTGGTGGGTTGATGAATGACCGAAAACTGATGGAATGGTCTAACTTGATTGGTGAAGGCTATAACGATCTATACCGGATGATTGGGGAGCGATTGGATAGACCTGACCTGAATGCTGTCGATCCTGACGGTAGACAGAAAAGGAAGATCGTAAAGGAAGTAGCCAAGAAGTGGGGCTACGGTGCTTCGCTCCACACCTGTACAGATACCTTATGGGATTTACGGAACGATAATCCAGAGTCGCAACCTTTTCTGTTCGGGCTACGCTTCAGTGAGGTGAAGGATTTAGCGGAAGACATCGAACAGTTATTGCAAACAGAATGTCAAAGTGCGTACCGCTTTATGCTTAGGGTTCAAGAAGCGGTTGATAAGGTACATGCAGATGGTAACTACGACTTTATATTTTGGCGTACTCCTATGGGATTTGAGGTATACAACAGGGAGTATCGCTACGATAAAAAATTCCAGAGAGATATTTATGGTGGTGAGAAAGTCGGCGATATCGATGTAAAAATTCAGAAACCTAAATTCTTGTCATGGGCAGACATGAAAGACTGCGCTCCACCGAATTTAGTTCATTCTCTTGACGCTACCCTACTCCATGGCACTTTGGTATTTGGTCGGTTCTGGGGAGAGAAGGAAGATGGGAAGGTTTATATCGTGTCTGCTGACATTGGAGATAAGCAGAAGGAAAAGGACATCATTCCATACCCAGTCATCACCGTACATGACGCTTTCGCCTGTCATGCAAGAGTCTGTGAAGATTTGAACCAGAAACTACGAGATAACATGGTGGCAATCTATCGGGATTTAGAACCGTTGGAAGCCTTCCTATCCCAGACCGAAGGTGGAGAATTTGATCCGATCCAAAGAGGAGACGATTGGATCAAGACCAATCGTCAAGCATTCGGTTAGCAAACCCCAAACGGGCTAATTCAAGCCCGACTTAATCTTCCGTCCTAATGAGGGAATACCCTTCCCTCTCTCTGTAATTCCTCCCGTGGGCCTGTGGTAGCGGTGCTACATGCGCTACTCCGCTACCTCTGCACCCAAGAGATTCTCTGATTATTTATTAACAACAGGAGGGCTTGATATGCCTGAAACAAAAGGAGTTCGTCATGCTGAAAATTACTAGAAAAGTTCAGCAAGCAGTCGTGGTTCATCCAAGAGGTAAGCCAGATGAAGCATTGACTATGAGAGTAGTAGACATCGTACCTAACGCTGTATGCATCGGCCTTGCAGGAGATGGTTACGAAATTCACAGAGCCGAAAAGTTTAGCGAGTACGCTATGAGGAATAAATCCCATGACATCACAAACAACAAATAATGTAACAACCTTGCCTGTAGAACAGGCTAATGAAGAACCGCAACCACCTCATTATGGTGGTAGACCTGTAACACTTGATACTTTTGAACCATGGCCAGAACCAGTCGGTGGTGAAGTCATTGACGAATATGATGAATTACTTAGAAGGTTTGCCTTTGTAGGTAAAAGGGAAGGATTGATCTGTTCTTTCTGGGCTATTCATGGAAATTGCTACAACATCTTTAGGAAGTCACCGAGACTGTTAGTTACTGCCGGAGAGAATGGTTGTGGCAAGTCTACCTTGATGACAGTGTTGCAAGCGTCGGTCAACAACTCTTGGATGGACACCGATAGCACTCCATCAGCATTCTTCACTATGGCTCAGAACGGTGGTGCATTCTTTCTGGACGAAGCAGACGAATGGGTAGCAGGCAGAGGCGACTCAAAGGCTAACTTCGTCAAATTTCTAAGAAATGGATTTGATAGAAATGGGATGGCTACGAGGACAGATTTGAGTCATGGCAGAGTGGTTATGGGATTTCCATGTCATACCGCTGTTGCTTTATCTGGAATCAAGTTGACTGCGAAGAATCTTGGTAATGCATTGATAGAAAGAAGTCATGTCATCACTCTAAGGAAAGCATTGCAAGGTGAGGTGCCGGAAGAGTTCGATGATAGGGAACATCTGCATTTGTTTAATGAGATGGGTAGGAAAATTCTGAGACTCTGTATAGATAATAAGAATGCTTTTGCTACTTACAAAAGGAGAGGCGCAAGACCCATTCCTGATTGGCTAATTAATTGACCAGCCGATATCTGGGAACCGTTCTTCGCGATTGCCGTAGCACTTGGTGGTAACTGGTATGAAAGAGTTTTGAAGTTGGTCGGCAGTGAACCGCAGAAACTCGACGATGGTGGTAGTGCCGTGTTCTGGGAAGCGACGAAGGACATTCTCTTGGGTCTTGATAGATCAGACTATAAGGAAAGATTCATCCAAGCAGCAGACTACGCCAGGTCGTTGGCTGAATGGGAGGATGAGAACGGCATAAGACCGTATGCCGAGTACCACAACGTTTACAGCATGGATAAGAAGAGAATCCAAGCTAACGACTTGTACGACTTCCTAAGACCTTATGGCATCCAATCCGATCAAAGGAAAACCACATCAGGAAAGAATTGAAGAGGATTTCTAATTGCCGATCTGTGGGATGCGGTCGATAGACACCTTCCCAAAGAGGATGAAGGTAGCGCGGTAGCGGAGGTAGCACCGCTACAGGAGGTATACGCATGACTCGCCAGAAAGCAATAGAAGCGAAGTGTAGAGACTGCATCTATGACCCATTAGATGACGGTGCTTGGAGACAACAAGTAGAGAGATGCGAAATCACCGACTGCGCCTTGTATCCCTATAGACCTAAGTCTCGCTCAAAGATGCCCGATATATCTGATAGTGCGCCTGTAGAGCCCCACTACGAACTCATATCGGATCATGTAGGGCAAGGAGTCGTGGTATGACAAAGAAACAGTTTAGGGAGCAGTGGCAACCATACTTTATCAGCTTCAATGACGCTGAGTTGTACGCCATCTCCGTGTCGGTTCATCAGATGAATTCAAAAAACCACTAGAATCAATGGGTGGGCAGGGTATGGGATGCGTACATGGCCCAGTACGATAAACAGGATGAAGAACTAGTAGAGGAAACTCAGCCCCAAGATGGTCAATCTGTTCACTAAATATACCGTTACCGATAACGCATAAATAACGGCTGAATCAGCCAAATGTCTTGTGCCATTCCGTGTAACCGCCCAAAAGATTCTTAACGTTAC
>JYMV01032434.1_pt1 | contig 31512 bp, 24 predicted proteins | sample 338911 | NCBI WGS metagenome assembly JYMV01 (sample SAMN03354496, study PRJNA234377) | hydrothermal vent metagenome | biome: Deep sea; feature: Hydrothermal plumes at the Eastern Lau Spreading Center, Western Pacific Ocean; material: Seawater | place: Tonga | collected 2009 | depth 2000 m m
GCTGATGAGTTCGGTATAGCGGCACTTGATCCTGACCTGATGGGCGGGGCGCCTACTTTTGACAGTTTTGTTTACAAACTTGGATCGTCATCGTTGTCGGCAGCATAAACCGTAAATGAAATCGTACTGTTAGTTATTACACGAAATTCTTTTGTTTGTTCGCTGGAAAACTGGCCCGCTACCACCACGCTATCACCCTGGGATAAATCGACATGAATGGGCCGTTCATTACTTTCCAGGGCAAAGAGCTGTTTGATCGATGCTTCATATTCAACCTGCATTATTTCCTTACTTACACCTAAGTCTGACAAAGTCATTCCCCAAACTTGGGTTGGTGCACTGATAGTGGAAATATCCCACAGTTGAATACCGGCCTGACCGGCAGCCACGAAAACAGAGTCGCCGGAAATGAACACATCACGGCAATAGCCTTCTGTCTCAACCTGGGCAACTTTGTTCAGCATCCACAGGTTTTCCGTAACCGGCTCTAAACAGCCGGTTATTAGAACAGCCAGGACACCAGCACACCCAATTTTAATAGCGGTCATAAAACAGATCCCATTCTAGTTTGCACCATAGCTGGAGTAATTGGAAACTTTTTAGGTCTTGTACCCACTCATACCCTGAATCGGTGACCCGAGTGCGGTAACGAGTTGTGATACTAAACGTTAACTCATCTGCAAGCTTTTTTGTTACCCAGAAATCGAATTTTCGATCCTGATGGCTTCGTCCTGAGTGCAGCGGATCATCTGCTGATTCTGCAGCGTACAATCGAGTTTCCTGCCGAATTGATACTCCTACCTCGCTGAAAAATGGTAAATGGCGATTCATCTTCAATGGAATGAACCATTCCACAGTCTCGTAAGATCGATCGAACACGCTTGCTTTGGCAGTTTGTTGAAAAGAACGATTCTCAGCAGTACCCCGTTCAAGCTGGAAAGAGACCGTTCCAAAATTGGGGATACGCTTGTTGAACTTACCGCGGAGATAATGTATGTCCAGGTCGAACTCGGTAAAAGGTCTGTCATAGTAGCGCTGGAGATATCCGCCCGTGATACTGGCCCACTGTCTGCGGCCAATTCGTTGTGTCAAAGTAAATGATTGTCTACGATCCGAAAATGCACATGCAGTAAGATCTGACACTGTTACATCCCGGTCAATATAATGTCGTAAATAAAAACTGTCAAGATGGTGGACTGAATATTTCAGATTTTGATAAGACCCCCACTTGAAGACTGCATCCAGGCCACCGGACCAGTATTTCCGCTCGCGATTATTTCGGTAGTCTGACCAATTAAATGACCCGGAAGTCAAGAATTCCTTTTGTCCGTTCTGGTATAATGTTTTTTTAAATGACGATCCAAGTTTGTAAACAAAACTGTCAAAAGTAGGCGCCCCGCCCATCAGGTCAGGATCAAGTGCCGCTATACCGAACTCATCAGCCCACCGGTGAAGCCAAATGTAAATTCAGTTGGAGTCCCAGCACTCAGCATTCCTAGACAACCCAAGCTAAAAAGTATGTTAAACTGTTTTCGCATCAGTACAATATAAAACGAGTGAGCACGACCTTATCCTTATCAGAAACTTCGACAGAATACGTGTGTTCCCCTGCGGGAACAGAAATTTCGCAAGACCTCCATTTCCCAGGAACTCTTTCGGGACGACTCACGATCTGCGTTGCAGATGATCTTTCTGTGCTAAAATAGTAGGTCCCGATCACCTTTTTTCCTTCTTTTACTCGGAGCCGATATGATGCTTCCTGCCCCATGGATTGGGTGAATTCCAGACGACTTAAAATACGTAAGGTCTTTGAACCTTGTGCTACAACCTGCAGGGGTATCTCTGCACTGCAATCATAGTATCTCAGATCTTTATCATTCAGTCTCAAATTAACGTTGTTTTTGTGTACCATCGGTGTCAAGACTGTTTGCTTTTTTCCTGGAGATTCGAACTCTTTTGTGACCACCCGTGCTAGTACAGGATATTTAAGATCTTTCCCTTCTAATAATTGAATCGTGTGTTTTCCTTTGGAGAGATTGATAAAATAATTTCCTGAATAGGTATAGAAGTGTTTCGGATGCTGAACAGATTTTATGGATTTCTGAACCTTATAACGATGATTTACCTTGATGGTGTCCTTTTCGTCCAAAACAATAAAGTAACGAAAATTATGGCTATCCTTCTTTTTTCTTAGGACGGGGTATCTGGAAATGAATTCAATTCTTGCTGGTCCATGAACTGAATAAGTCAATCCTTCTTCCTTGATGGGGTAGTATAAGCGCCGTTTCGAGTTCACAATAAGAATTTCTTTTTCTTCCCCGTTCTTCACTGGTTTCAAAAGTTTAGCTCCAACAGGTACAGCAAACAGGAAGATGAAAAGAAATAGACTGGATTTAAAGTAAACTGTCCGGTTCATGCTGAGTCAAATGTTCTTTTATTTTACGCTTACTTTGATAACCCACGGCAAAAACAGAACCGCCGACCAGCAGCAGGCATATAGCCGCAACTGGAAGATTATATCTTACTTCAGCATACAAGCTTCCTGTCCCGATCTTTGGATGCGGAATTGGCGCAAATGGTATCCCCAGTTGTTCTGTCAGGGATTTAATATTTAAAATATGGAGCACAGGTACATTTTCCTTTGCAAACTTTGCTAATACACCTTCAATACCGCCGGGACGTGTAACATCTACCACATTTGATCTTTTTACAACACCTGGCGGTAATAATTTTAAATTAAAGCTGGTTCCAAGGCTGGCGACCCCACCGCCTACATTGATTAGTGCATCAAAAGCTTCGATCTCCTGATATGATTTAAATAGGTTCATCCGCTCTTTTATATTTTCTGCCAATCTCGTTTTCCTGATCAGCGGCAAGCTATGGGCTTCAATATTAGCTTGGATAATTTTCCGGCCAGCGAGGCTTAAGAGCCTGCCCATATCGTTCCGTCCACCAATCGATGCAGCCACGCTCCGGGCTGGGATCAATGCATTTTGAGATAGGATAGCTTCCATATCCAGCCAGGTAAAATCTTCATGATTTGCACCCCATTGTGAAGCGCCGACCGATGTGATTGTGATTGGAATTAATTCCAAGGCCTTACAGGCCGTCAAGACAGCTATGTTAGCCCCGGGCATTGAACCAGTAAGCAGGACCGCAACCGTATCACCTTTATTCAAATCGATCTCATGCATTAGGTCAACCATGGCTGCAGAAAAATTTGGATCCAGCGTCGTTAGTTTCGCATCCAGGTCACCTTCATCTGTGGTGATCAGGCTAAAAGGACTGCCCACCAGGCCAGTCTCATTTGGATCATTCTCTATGTCCATGAAAATTCCATGTTCCATCCTAGTGTTTTTCAGAACGTCCATTGCTTCCTGCATTAATTCAGCTGCTTTTACTTTTTGTTCGTAGGACGGCGAAACATTCTTCGTTTTCACATTGATTGAAACGAGAAAGCAAACCAACGACAAAATTGATAAACCAATCAAGGTGGACGTTTTTTGAATAGCGGGTATAAAGGGTTGCTTTTGGTAATTATGCAAAGATCACTCCGCCAAATAAAAGTATCACAGCCAGTTTGACCATAACCGCCGTTAAGATCACCACAGATATAGTTCTCACAACACCCTGTCGATCCATCCAGTTTGCTATCAGGCCGGGAATAATATTTCCAATCACGGCCACACTACCCATCTCAACGGGTACAAATATCATATTTCTGGAGATATATCCAAAAAAGAATCCAAGGATCAATGCAAGTACGATCCTGCGTTTACCATACAAAAACATGATGTGACCCAACCCCTGAATAATTCCCCAAACCAGGATAGCAACAATAAAGGTCACAAATACCTGTAAAGGCTGGTGCAGATAAAGCGCAATATATCCCGGTACAATAACACCGCCAGCGGTCACACCCATTGTTTCCGACAGGACAAGGCTTAATACAATGCCTAAACCGATACTGATCTCAACCATGGTACCTGTGTTCAGCGAGTTTGGATAAAATTTCCTGTCCGGCCCCAACCTGGTTTCCAATGGCATAGACCAGTGTATCGTGGGGCAATCCCATAATCTCATTCACAACGTCTTCTAGGTCATTCGCAAGCCCAATAGTCTCAACATGTGTTTTAGGAGAATGGTGCTTCAACCTATCGATAGTAGGATCTACTTTATCACCACGTACCACCAGATGATCTGGTTTAATCTGTTCAAAAGTGAGTTCCAACATCTGGCGGGTCCGTACCGGGCGATCATCCCGAGCGTTAAAAAAGATACATGTTCCACCTTCTGCAGGATAACGGTCGATCACAAATTTCCAGATCTGTAATGTTGATACAGGATCATTCGCCGCCATGCCATTCACAAATTGAATCCTATGGCCATCCTGATCCAGGTTCCAGACAATCAGGGCACCCAGGTCAGGCTTGACGTGTTGCATCCCCTTTAATGCCGTGGCACGATCAACACCAGCCTGCTGGCAAACATCCAAAGCAACTGCAATATTCTGCGGGTGTTCTAAATAAGAGAACGAATCTAACTGCTGTTCTGAAACAGACTTACCATCAGAAAATAAAACTTTGGAATTATTGTTTTTTGCTACATCTTTTAAAATCTCAGGGAACTGGTCTTCCGCTGTTATTAATGTTCCGTTTACAGGAACTGTGTTACAGAGCGAGTAAGCTACATCTTCTTCAGTTGGTCCCATTTCTTCCAAATGATCAGGCCGGACATTAGTTATGACCCCAATATGGGATTGAACCATTTGATGCTCTGAAATCCATTGATACTGAGGCTGCACGGCCATGCATTCCATCACCACGGCATCAGGTTTTTCTTTAGCGAAATAGTTGAGCAGGCGTATCTGTTCCCCAATTGACGGGCGCCGCAGCCGATGCACAATCCGATCTATACCTTCTGCATCGATCACCCTTGGTGCGGTTCCTGTCGTTTTAGCAAATGTACGCTTCCCGCCTTCCCGCAGGCCGGCAGCGATCAGCCGGGTCACACTTGATTTACCACGGGTCCCATTTACATGAATTCTTAAAGGAATTCCTGCAAGAATTTTCTGATGGTATCGAAATTCAACCAGTCCTGCTGCCAGTAGAATCACAGCTAAAGCCCCAAGTATAATTAAAGGCGATATGGTCATTACGCCTTGGGTATTTTCCCCGCGATCAGTTAGTTGTAACCCATAACGATCTGAACTAAACCAACCATATCAAGTATATTGACCATCCCATCACTATTGATATCAGCCAAGAATGGATTAATATCCTGCCCTTCCTGCAAGATAAAGTCAATTAAAATCAATATATCGAAGATATCCAGGCTATTATCCATGTTCAAATCGCCATGCAGACGTATATCACTGCCCCGTGTTGTAATTAAAATGGCAGTTTCATCTTCCAATTCCATTGCCGCATCATGATAATTGTTATTAAAGGTATATTCTAGACCAATTGTCATTGTGTGATCTTCAATGCCAACGGTGCAATAATTCCCGTGGATCTGATTCCAGCTGTAACTGCCATTGGTGGTATTATTAAAATCCATATACTGTATTAATATTTCACCATCGCTGGTGGGTGTTAGATAATAATCGGGATCACGCAGCATGATCTGAAACGTCTCAGTGGAATTATTCTGGTAGGTTCTGACTCGTGACCACTGGACAATGAATTGCTTATTATCATTATCATACCAGGTATAAACACGACCGCCGTTGGTCAGCTTCAGATCATCCCAGAAGCCAGCAATCATCGGTGAAGGGCCACCGGCACCGGGCACTGGGTAATTCCGAAACGAAGCCATATTTGTCTCGCCTAAACCAATCCATCCATTGGAACAAATACTGATCTCGTCATAACTCTGACCATAAAAGCGGAAGGTGAATGGTAAATCAATTGTTTCAACATCATCTCCGTTATTCCCCCCATCACTGAGAGAGTTCAGGTAATTACCATCCCCGCCATAACGACCATCGATCTCTATCCAATTATAATTGGGTGCCAAAAGATATTCAATATCACCGCTATCGTAAATGTAATAACCGTATGAATCCGGGCCCACTGGGTCTGTTACAGTGGGAATACCGATCTGGACAGGAACTATTGAAACAGATGAATAACCACCTTCTGTTGTCAGTGCAACAATCAAGTGAGCAACCGCTCCCGGAATAACTTCTTCCAATGCTGTGATCTCAAAACCGTCCCCAGTACTGGATGTTGAATTTGAACTACCGGCAGGAATTACATTCCACGAACCTGTATTATCTGTTATTTCAATGGCTGATGAAGCGGACGTAATGGATCCCGTAATACTCGTGGCAGCAGTTGATCCCTCATTACTAAGCACAATATGCACTGTTGATGTTTCTCCCGAGGTTAACACATCCTGGCTACTGCCTACAACATCCACGCTATTGGCAAATAGTCTGTTCCCAAACACTTGAAGATTGATCTGGCCTGTGGCACTGTATCCTTGGTCATCGGTAATAAACAGTGAGAGTCCCAGTCCGGCACCATCTTCAAGCCCTTCCATAACGGAGAAAACGAATGGTTCAGAACTGCTGACAATTTCGTTCACACCGATATTCCCATATTGCAGGGTCGTACTGATAATATCAACATTATTGTTGCTGGACAAAAGCGAAGCAATAATATTTGCAGCATCCACACTGCCGTAATTGGATAGAGCCACTGAAAGCTCAATGGTTTCACCGCTATTAATATTGCCATCACCGTTTCCTGAAGAAGCGCCTGAATCATCGTCATCAATAAGAATAATATCTGAATAAACGTTGACACTGACTCCCGGATCATATATCTGCAGGGAACTCTGGTAAGGATAATGATTTCTCTTGGTAACCGTCACCAGTACTTCACCAATCTCTGCTGATGGTACCTGGATTCTTACAAAACCACTTTCACTGGTATACCCTGATTCAAGGATATCATCGTCTCGATAAATTGTGACCCAGGCATCCTCAACTGGATTACCTCCGCTATTGACAATATCAACATCAATAAAATTTGTTCCTGCAGTGATCGCGTAAGAATGAGAAACATTGAGTTGTTCCGGATAGGCAGTCCACATTTGTAGTGAAGCATCACCCATTAAACTATTCCAATGCGAAAAAATAGATACATAATTATTCGGGTTCGTTGGATAGCTCTTCGATAACCACAGTTTTCCCGCCATTGTGGCCCCTCCTGCTGAGCTGATTCCTTCCACCAAAGCACCATAATAAAAACCCATATCTACCACATTATTGAACATGGTATGGGTCCCCAGGGTAGCTGTTCCTATAGCGGCAACAGCGCCTTTAGGGTTCGATGCTGTACCGGCGCGGATAAATGCCTCGGCCAAAGCTTCCCCGTTCCCAAAAGATCCTGTTCCACAGGTAATGACAGTCGCAATGGGCAGCATGAAACCATTCGTGGTTCCATTCAGATTCGATGAACTAAAACCACTCACACCCCAATACCCACGATAATTAAAAAATGCCAGACCATCGCTGAGATTGGACTGCATCTGGCTGGCGAATGGACTACTGTATACTGTGCGAATATCTTCAAACCCATATAATTCCATCATTTCACGAATATTTTCCTTCGTGATAATACACGAAATACCGGAACTGGATGGGTCTCCAACCAGGCAGGCACGTTCGAACCAGTTTTCCCCCATATAGGGTGTTGATTCATAGTTTAAGGTCTTGCTAACGATCGTCTGCAAATGGCTCTGGGTATCAAAGGACATACGACCGATAAATACTTCAGGGAAAAGATCATTTCCTGCCAGTGTTGAGTAAGGATGGTCCCCTTCGCCATTATATCCGCTCCAACTTTCATACCATGTCGGAACATCATAGCTGCCTTCTGCATCCGCCACAATCGTAACGTATACCGGCGGGTTGTCCCAGGTTTCATAGGCGTCTTCAATATAATTCTTGAGATTATTGGCATTATTAACCACATTGGACGAAGATATATAATTGACCTCGTATCCAGCCCGCCGCTTCCAGTCCATCAGTACGTCGATTGTCCCGAAAAGACTCCCAATATTATTCGGCAAGACGTAAAGTATAGATGGCCGCTGGTAATCAACCATATTACGATGCAGTGCTTCATAATTCACAACCAGCGACTGATACAGCGGTTCGAATGCCCTTGATCGGCGCGCAGGAATAAAAGCAGCATCTTCTGTCCCAGTTTCCACCAATTCGATCTCGGCTTCGGTGATAACTTCCAACTGATTTGTGGCTGGATGGTATTGAAATGGAGTCACGGTAACACGAACCAGATGCAGATCACGCATAACTATTGTTTCAGAGATGGCAGCAATTGATTCTGGAAAAACACCAGTATTATCATAGACCGGGCTAGTGGGAATAATACCTTCCAGTTTATTATCCCATGTTTTTAGCGGAGGAATATCCACATCTTCAACCATTTCAGAAGCAATAATATTCACTTGAACCGAATAGGTTTTCCCAGGCTCAACGGCATAAAATGTACTGGTGGACGGCAGATCAGGCTCACCGGCTTCCACCATACTGCCGGAGTGGGCAATGACCGGTTTTGTCAATACTTTTCCGTCCGTTTCAATTGTCCGCAGTTCGTAAGCAGGAATGTGGTACCAGAGGACGCTGGAATTATCCATCATTTGCTTCAACTGGAACCCGTCATCGATCTTTGCAACAGTAGCACTATTGCCGCCAATCAATACCGCTATCAGTCCAAATCCAAGTAGTAAACTCTGAATCGCCTTCATTGGCCTCCCTAATCAAAAATAAGGTGGTAGAAAAAGGATGGAAAATAGACACTCCCAACGAACGTTCCAATACCGGCGATAGCCAGATATGGTGCGAAAGGCAATGCCAGATCCTTATTAAAACCTTTATTGAAAGATATAGCTATCCACACAATCAGGCTTAAAAGAGATGCACCAAACAGCGTCAGCGCCATCCGCACGGGTCCCAGCCAAACACCCAAAACAAATCCTAACTGAATATCACCAAATCCCATTCCCTGGCGCTTGGTAAATAAAAATGTAATTCCCATCAAGAGAACTGGTATAAATGCCCCAATAATAATTCCCCAAAAAGCATCCTGCAGGGTCGTGAGTTGAAATAAAATACCGGCTGTGGAAATTACGACACCAGCAATCATGAAGACCAAAGGTATCTGAAATGTCTTAATGTCTACCCAACTGACTGCGATCAAAATAGCAGCCAGCAAACTGAAAATGGTAGCTTCAACTGATGACATTTCTAGAAAGGCCCATAACCATAAGCTTGCTGAGCTTATTTCCAATAGCCAACTGTCAGTCGCGATCTGGGAGCCATCAATATTCAGCCAGTTCACCGTGGATTTAAGCAGCCGTCCGTAAGCAGCACCAAAAAGTGTCAGGACGGCCAGCGAAACCCAATCCGTCATAATCCTGATTGCAGAGCAGCGCCTAAATGGAATACCGGCAGGTATGTCAGCACAACCATCAGAGCAATAACGCCACCAACCAATAATATTAACAACGGTTCGATCAATGTTGTCATTCTTTCCACCAAGGCATCAACCTGTTTGTGGTAATAATCTGCTGCTCGATCGAGCAAATCATCTATTTCCCCAGTTTCTTCTCCCGTTGATGCAAGTTGTAACAGAATGGACGGGAATATTTCTGTCCTTCTTAAGGCACTCGATATATTGTAACCATCACGAATATAGTTTGAAGCATCCGCCACAGCTTTTTCATAAACTTTATTGCCAACTACCCTTTTTAGAAGCGCCATCGCTTCCAGTATGGGAACACCTGCACCAATGAGTATGCCGAAGGTCTTGCAAAATTTGTTTAAAATAGACTGATCAATGAGGGTACCGAAAACCGGAAGTTTCAGTTTAATGGTATCGATGACAAAACCGCCGCGCTGAGTTTTTGATATGAGAAAAATAACGAAGATCACTAACATAGAATTAAATAACATTAGACCTAGATTATCAACGACCCATCCGCTTAGGTCCATCATCTTACGGGTGGCCGTTGGCAGGCTGGCACCCAGCTGTGAATAAACATCAGAAAATTTGGGGATGATCCATACAAACATTGCCATCAGCATACATCCTAGAAATATCACCATGAAGACAGGGTAAGTCATGGCTGATTTCACCTTGCGCCTGGTATCATCCAGGTTTTCCAAATAGGATGCCAACTGGTCCAATATTTCATTCAGATTACCGCTCACTTCCCCTGCTTTTGTCATTGCTATAAAAAGGGTATTAAACACTCCAGGATGTCGAGCTAATGATTCAGAAAGATTTAATCCTTTCCGTATGTTGGAACTGACCTCATTAAGTACTTTTTTGAATTTCCGGTGTTTTTCTTCAGCGCCAAGTCCCTGTATGGCTCGTTCCAGTGTGAGCCCGGCAGAAAACATGGTGGCCAGCTGGCGAGTGAAAAATACAATACTTGCAAGAGGAACACGATTTTTTAATCTTTCAATAGATAAATTGATTTCATCAAGAAATGGACCAAGAAAATCAAAAGTAGTATCTGTTTCTTTTAATGTAATAACCGCCTGTCCATTTTGGGTGAGCTTTTGTATCGCGAGATCCACTGATCCAGCACGGATCTCTCCTTCCTTGCGGTTACCGTCAATATTTTTAGTCAGGTATTGAAAAACAGCCATTATAACTCTTCTACCGTGGAACGCAAGACTTCTTCTACGGTTGTAGTCCCATCCAGTACACGATGGTTACCCGCATCGCGCAGGCTTTCCATTCCCCGTTTCGAAGCAGCTTGCCGTATCTCATCTTCATTGGCATTATCATAGACAAGCTTGCGCATTTCCCTCGACATTGGTATCATTTCAAAAATAGCAATACGACCGCGGTAGCCAGTATTTCGGCACTCAGTACACCCTTTACCACGATACAGATTTCCCTTTACACTTTGCGGTTTCAATCCTATTAAAGCCAGTTCCTCCTTAGTTGGTTTATATTCTTCCCTGCACTTTCCACAAATCCGACGCACCAGCCTTTGCGCCATGACCAGGTTCAAACAGGACCCTACTAAAAAAGGCGCAACACCAATATCTAATAGACGGGTGATCGTTCCGGGAGCATCGTTTGCATGAACCGTTGTAAAGACGAGGTGACCTGTCAGAGAAAATTTTACCGCAATATCTGCGGTCTCAGAATCCCTGATCTCACCAATCAGAAGCACGTCTGGATCCTGACGAAGTATGGAACGTAGTGTTGTACCAAACGTTAGTCCAATATCATTAAACACCTGTACCTGGCTGATGCCGCCAAGCTGGTACTCCACCGGGTCTTCAACTGTGGTAATATTTGTTCTTTCATCCTTGATCACTTTGAGAGAAGCATACAAGGTAGTGGATTTACCTGAGCCGGTTGGTCCTGAGACCACAACCATGCCGTAAGGTTGTTTAATAACCTTTTTAAAAACGCCTAAATAATTTTGGGGAAATCCCAGAGTGGTCAGGTTGAAATCAAAACCGCTTTTATCCAGCAGCCGCAAAACAATTTTCTCACCATAAACAGTTGGTAGGATAGAGACACGTACATCAATATCTTTCGTTGCTGTCTTGATGGAAAAGCGGCCATCCTGAGGCAGCCTTTTTTCAGCAATATTCAATTTTGACAAAATCTTGATACGGGTTACTAATCCGCTCAGGGATGTTGAAGGTGGAGTCATTATGACCTGCAGAACTCCATCTATTCTGATTCGTACATTAACCTTGTTTTGTTGGGGTTCTATATGGATATCCGTTGCCCGTTCCTTGATAGCTTCCTGCAGGATCAAATTCACCAGTTTTACGATGGGTGCATCTTCTTCGCTGGCCTTTTCCGGAGACAGGTCCACTTCTTCAGCAGAATCATCGTACCCAGTAATCACTGTTATGCCCTGGATCGCTTCTTCAACCTGACCCGCTTGTTGGATTTGACCGTATAATTGATCCATTGCCTTTCCCAGCAAGGTTGGACCAGCAACTACAATATCGGGTTCAAGTCTAGTGAGCCGCTTTATTGAATCTATAGCTGCAATGTCTTCAGGATCTTCCATCGCCACGGTTAAAGTCTTATTAGATTTTTGAACAGCTAAAACGGAATTTGAGCGGGCAAAGTCTTCTGGAATTATGCCCACTACATCAGGGTCAGCTTCCAAGAGTAGAAAATTATCTGCTTTACGATACCCCAACTGCATGGAATAAGCTGTAATCAGATCATCCTCTTCCACCATACCCATGTCGATTAAGACCTGGCCCAGTTTTTCATGTGTATTCTTCTGCTGTACCAGGGCTTCATTCAACTGACTCTCCGATATTTTATCAACGTGAATCAGGATCTCTCCGATCCGCTGGAACTGGGGATTGAAATCTGCGCTCATATCATGGGCACCCTGTATCTGTTGGCGAGCGTACCAGCTGTATATCAAGCGGATCGCTGGTCGTAATCTGAGGGATCAGAAGAGTGGCTGTAATCGTTGCTGTAAAATCTTCAAAAGTACAGATACCAGTTTCTTCGTCCGTGGCCTGCCATATACAGATTTCTTTGGGGAATACAGCTATGATTCTGGCATAGCCATCCTGATCAGTTTTGACCACTGGTTCGCACCCAATTTTATGGTATCCGTCCCACTCCCCATTACCTTCACCCTCATCGAATGTATTAGGAAAACCATCCATACCGAAATCATCAAACGGCTCGGAAACTTCTGATGTATCAATCGTTCCATCTCCATCAAGGTCAAATGCATCATGATCATCATTAAAGGTACCCCAATCCGGTGTTTCCGGATCGTCATCAGATCCATAATCCCGCCACGTAAAACACCCGTCAGCGACACCCAGTCCATTCACACCTTCATCAGTATAAGCTTCATACCCAACTTCCACCCATTCGCTCACACCCGTTCCAACAAAAGCTATGGGCGCATCGGTAACAGCGTTGCCATAAAAATCGATCAGGATAGCTGTAATCGTGATCGCTGCTAAATCTGTTGGCATCGGCAAGCTAAAATCCCAATAGGTCGCATTAGCGGTTAAAGCAAGCTGCCCAGGAACGAAGAACAGGGTAGCATCACCAACATCCTCATTGATCAATGCAGTGACCGTGTCTCCATTCGCACCGAAGGTTGTTGCTGAGACACGACCGATATCACCAATAGCGTCCGTAGAATAAACAATGGTTGAAAAAGCGACTCCAGCGAAATTATCCCCATCCAAATTCTCATTCCCCGTAAAACTGATCCCATTCACAAAGGCATCGATCAGTGTGTCCGGAGGGATCGGATCGATCGTCCAGTAAACATAGGTCGAATCTTCAACCGGATTATACCACCTGTCATACACGATCGCGGCACACTGGGTCTGGTAAAAACCACCTCCAATTGACGTTGTAGAGCCCGGATCATACTCCGGCTCAAGATGATAAGGCGCTCCAGATGCTATGATCACGGGCACATCATTAGCTTCGATCTCGTACTCACCATCTTCATCACAATCGACACTTACTTCGATCCTTACGGTACCGGGCTGGGTCCCACTATTTACCGAAACGGTCGCGATACCATTAACGGTATACACTGTGGTATCCGTCACTCCCGGCTCTTCCAGATAGCAGCCTTCCAGTACAGGATTGAGCACAAATCGAATCAGGCGCGGTTCGGCAATGAGATTATCGTTGTCATCAAAAAGCTTAGCCCGGATCGATGTGGATTCTATTCCGCCTCCATCCTTTACAACAATATGGTCCGGTACAGATGATGGTATCTCTACATAGGTGCACTCCTGGACCAGGCCTACTTCAGAAATGATTGATACAGTGGATGTGTCAGATACTGAATCTCCAATCGTTGGGTGATTGAATACAGCCCGAATAGAAGCAATGCCAATATTCTCATCTTCCCCGTTATCCAAAAATGTCAGTGCTATTTCTCCATTTGAATCCGTGGTATCAGAATCCACAACTTCATCATCGATCTTTATGTAACCGTTTTCACCTGCATCAAACTGTACAATCACATTACGCACGGGTGTCCCATTTTTATTTAACAGGCGGCAGGTCATGGAAGATGGGGTATCGCTTGCCAGTATGATCTCTTCCGGGTCCGGGTCGCTCATGCTGATTGAATAGGGCCATATGTCATCCTTGGAACCATACAGATCAAACCTGACTGATGTTTCCAGGCTTTCACTATAATATGCGGTAACCTCTACATTTTCATATAGGGGAGTTGTAGGATCATCCACCGCACCATCGCCACCATCTGCGCTATAGGTTACCACTACTATACCATCGGAGTTGGTTATGGGATCATCATTATCAAAATCTCCATCACTATAATCCGAGCTAAATGAAATCACTTTGTTCTTCACAGGCTCACCGTCCGCATCCCGCAACTCAACTATCAATAATTCACCTGCATACCCCACAACAGCTTCCCCCACTGCTGCTCCATCTGCAACTGGCTGAGCGGTCAAAATTGCAAGTGTCATGCCCTCTTCATCCAGGGTGTCTGAAGCTTCACGATCATCACAGCTTAACCCTACAAGGATAAAAGACAACAGGACAGCAAGACTGTAAATCTTGAAGTTGTCTTGAAAATTATTCATCTTTTTTCTCCTCATTTTTGTCAACTGGTTTCCCTATGTTTGCGTCATTTTGAGACTGGCCATTATCTTCATAGTCATTTTTTTCTAGTCAACCTCTGCTCGACTTTTTTCATTTGGTCAGTTTTCATAATGCCAGTATATGTATCAACAACAATATGTGGTGTGATCTGTATGATCAGGTCCGTTTTACGCTCCACCAGGTTTTTACTGGTAAATAATTTTTCGCCCAGCCAGGGTATCTTGCTCAGAATTGGCAAACGGTAGATAGTCTCCTTCAGGTCATTGCTCAATAATCCGCCTATAATAATAGTTTCACCATCTTTGACCCGTATGGTCGTGGATGAACGGCGGCTCTTGACCCGGGGAATATTTTTGTCCGGGCCGATGAATTCGAAAATAGTGGAAACCTCCGGCTCAACCTTGACCGTAATATATCCATCTGTATTAACCGTTGGCGCTATATCCAGTTTGATGCCCACTTCTTCACGCTGGACCTGAACCTGACCGCCTACCCCGCCTGAACTCAAAATGTAAGGAACAATATCAACAAGCTTGATCGATGCTTCCCGTCCATTTAATGTTGTGAGGCGGGAGTCAGCCAGCACTTCAGCCTTATTTGCTTTTATCAGCATATCCAGAGTTATGTCAAAAGCTGTCATCTGACGACTAAAATAACGTGGTATTGCTTGGCTGCCTTTTTTGAGATCTTTTTTCAATTGATCGAAAGGCATTGTTGATGGCTTCTGACCCAACGCCTGATCCTCTGGAATAATGGAACCGCCGGTGGCTTCATCCAGAGCGTTTTCGGCAAGAATAGTTGTAAACTGAGACAGCCTGGACCAATCTATACCCAATTGCTCTTCCGCATCGACAGCCACTTCGATCAGTCGGGTTTCCAGCATGATCTGTATTGCCGGAATATCAATCTGTTGAATAACATCTTCGATTTCAGCGATTTTCTTCGGTGATGCATTTACCAGCAGCTTATTGCCGGAAATGTCTACCTGAATCTGATCAGAAATATCCTGCAGCATCGTTTTCACTTCTTCGGCAGATGCGTATTTCAAACTGAGGACGTATGGTTTAACACCGACTTCTTCTTTTAATTTTTTTGGATCTGCGATGAGAAATGAGTTCCCCACTACTTCGTAGCTGAGCCCAACAGCCCGGACCACCAGGTTCATGGCTTGTTCTATTGGAACATCATCCAGGTGTATAGATATTTTATCCTGGCGATTTACATTGGGATCAGTAACAATGTTAAAGCCGCTTTCTTTTGCCAGAATCGCTAATATACCTGGCAGGTGAGCATCTTCAGCATGGATCGTGACCAGGTTAAGGTTTTCAATGATCTCAGTTGGGTCAGGTTCCTGCTTCTCATTTAGCTTCTCAGCCTGAAGCAGAGTAGCTAAAACCAGAAATATTATTGTGAGTTGTCTTATGGAGTTCATCTCATTCGTGTCCTTCCATTAAATCTTGTCTGTTGTGGCGTTATTTATTTCAATTTCTTGGGCAGTCTCTCTATCCGTTCCGGGGGCAGGATAGGATAATAGCTTGCTCTCTCTTTTCATGATGACCTGATCCTTATCTATAAGGACCACATCCCCAATATTGGGAATTGAGTCTCCAGCAACCACGTTATATACTTTCCCGCGATAATTTAACTGAGCCTGGAATTTTTCCTGACTCTGATAGATCATGGCTACCCGCAAGGCGCTGCGGCTTCGCCTGGATCCGGGTCCGGTACCATCAGCAAGGGTCAATACATTTGTCAGTCGCATTGGCTGCTTGTCCAGTGCAAACTGGTAATAGCTTCGCTCTTCAAGACGTTTTTCCAGATACTCGATCACATCTTCCAGCGCCTTATCCGTCCCAAACTTCAGGTTGGATGATTTTGCTAAAATATTTTGGTATTTCTTATTCATAGGAAATAGTTTGAATCCCCCGGCAATCAAAGAAAAAAGGGTAAACCATACCAAAAGTTTCCATATGGTTAATGACCGTTCACTCATGCTGCGGCCTTTGATTTTGATTTTACAAGAGTGATCGTTGCTAGGTTAAGTTCAAATACCTGATCCATCAAATCTTCTTCTCTCACATTGGTTTTAATCCGTTCTACACCATTTTTAACTTCGTATTCATCTAAGGTAATCAACCGAGGTGATCGTTCCATTTCTGCTAAAAACTTCCCAAAATCTTCATAGGTACACTGTATTGTGATTACGTAAGGTGATTTGTAATAATCACCCTTGCTCTCCCTATCCTTAGGTTTGATCCCCAACAACTGTATGTTGAGATCATCCAGCATATCAGTCAGGCTGTTTAAAAATGGCAGGCTGGCATCTTCAGCCAATGAATCCTGCTGCGACAATGCCAGATTCTCCTGGAATAAAGTATAGACTCTATCGAGTTTGCTGGCCAGGATCTGAGCGCTGATCAGGTTCTCATTCAGTTCTGTCTGCTCATCTTCAAGCAGCCCGATCTGAAAGGGTTTATCCCCGATCATAAACGACCCACTGACCCAGAATGAAATTGTCAGCACAACGATAGCTCCAAAAAGAATGATATTCCGTTTTTCTGCCATTATATAGCCTATGAAAAATATTTCTTCCCACCCTTGCGGATCGACGCCACTATTTCAAACCGAATGATCTTCTGTCCACGAATATCAACCTTCTGATGGCCCACATACTTGATTCGAGAAAAATTGTCGGAGAATTCCTTGTAATTTCGAAGCGTCTGGATATACTCATCAATGATCTCAAAATCCTTGCGGTCCTCAAATGTCAGGGCAATCCCTTTGATGGTTAACTTATCCCGCTTGAAGCGCATGCCGGTGATAGCCATATCGTCCGGTGTCATGGCCCCCAGTAATTCCAAATTGCTAGCCCATAAAAACCGTTCCTGTTCCAGATCAGCAAAGGACATAATATCATTTTTTGACAAGTTTTTTCCGCGGGATTGAAGCTGCTTTATTTGCTCTTTAAGGTTCTGAATTTCTGATTTCTTCTGATCGATAACCCGATTATATCCGCTACTGATCATCCAGACCCGGACATTTATTGCTAACAACAGGAAAATGAGAATTCCAAAAACAGACCAGCGGGTCCGACCGCGGATCCGTTCCTGGCGTATCTCGGCACTTTCCGCTTTGTTCAGATTAATTGTAATGTAGGACTTCATTCGTCTAACCCGCCCCGCAATCCAAGACCCAAAGCCACTGTGTATTGGCTTGGATTGGAAATACTCAATTCATCAGCGCCAGAAAACCCTTCAAATGGATCGAAAACTGCACACTCAACATTCAACTTCGAACTAATTAGATCGGAGAGTCCTGGAGGTTCCGCGGCACCACCTGTTAAAAAGATCTTCAAGAAAAAACTCTGACCAGTCTGTTTCGCATAAAACCTTAGGCTGCGGCGGACATCTTCCACCAGATTATCGTAGACAGCCCGCTCAGCAACACTGATTTTTTGGCCATCTATTGCAGAACTATCCTGCAAGGCAGAAAGTCCATCGCTATTAAGTAGATCTTGAGCCTGTGTATAGGAAATGTCTTTTTCAGCCGATATTTCCTTTACGAAATGGTGACCACCGATTGGTAGATCCCGTGTAAAATATTGTTGCCCCTGACCCCAAACTATCAGGCTGGAAGAGACAGAGCCAATGTCCAGTATAACAACCAATCCATCTTCAGGCATATCTTTTATATAGGTGAAAATATTGGTAATTGCGATCGGATCTACATCAACAATACCAGGCTTCAGGCCGCATTCCTTCAGCATAGCCATATGGTTTGATAAGACCCCTTTTGTACACGCAACCAAGCCCACATCTATCTTATCAACTTCTCGCTCATTTGAACCGAAGATCTGGAAATCAATAACAGCGTCCGTACCGTCCATAGGAATATGTTTACGGGCTTCAAAGGTCATGGCAGACGCTAATTCATCAGCAGGCATCTCCATCGTAGTGATCTGTTTTACACTGGCAGATGTTCCGCTGATCCCTGAAACAACACTTTTGACCCGTTTGGGGTTCAGTCCCTGCTGCCGTAGAAGTTCTTTTACGGCCATGACCCAGTGAAATCGATCGGTCTTATCCGGATCAAAGGCCTGGTTTGGCTCGGGCACCAAGCGTTGGCCAGCGTCTAGGACTTTAAATCCGTCTTTGGTCTTATTGACAGTCACCATTTTTACAAACTGTCGGCCGATATCTAATCCTAAATACATAATTTTATTTCAACCATTTAGAGATTGTTATCCAATTCCCCATAAGAAGACATTTTCAAAATAACATTATTATTCACGTCAACCTGATCAGGGTAATATGGCGGCGGATTGAAGCGAAGGTTCCAGTCATAATGATAGTTCTTGTCATAGCCTACACCTGGAGATACATTGTATGGCCCTGGAAAATTGCGCAGCATATAGCCCCTTTTCTGTTGTACAATGGAACCCCATAAATGAACAACTCCCCGCTTATCATTAGTATTATTATATAAGCCGTTTTGGCCTTCAGTACGATAATAATTTCGATGACCGCCTCGACCATCAGCGATATAACCATAGGCTAGATTATCATTCCAATCATGATAACCTGTAAGATTGTTTTGCCAGTAATGAGAAATAAACCCTCCGTACATTGCCATGATCGCCGCATTGATCTTGATATCTGACCCATATGCCTGTCCGCGGGCTCCATTTGGTCTTGTATTGGCTATAATAACACAACCTCCGGCAATTAGACCTAAAACATTATCGGTTCCACCATCTTCAGGATGGATCACCTGCGCATTGGTATAGGAATCGGCATAGAGCACATCATCAATGAGCCAGATATTTCCCCAGACCCGATCAACGATGCTCATATTATCGTGGCGGCGGTATTCCGTATAATCATCAGTCACGATCGTGTACTTGCCGCCCACTACACCTCTGACCAATACCTGACCGCCTTTTACATAAATCACCGATGGGTTTGTGTAGGGGTAGAACAACTTCTGCATATAGATATATTCACTATTATAAATTTCATTGGGGCAGGAAAAAATATCGCAATTGGAACCGGCGATCCCGGCCGCATTCCAATAATCAAAGTCAAAATGATGCCGTCCACCAACAGGACAATATTCTGATCCATCTTCATCATGATCATGATAATATTGGAATGTATTCCATTCCACATCCTCGGCAAGACCCGTGGATGCACTGGTATTTATAAGAGTGACTGGCTCATCATTTAAGAAACCCTGGTCAATATCAGAATTATAGAATATTGAACCTGGTTCTACCTGCAGCAGAACCCGGTCTGAACCAAGTGGGAGCGGATTATTACCCATGGAGAATGTCACCATCTTGGATGCATCTGAATTAGATACCTGGATGATATCACCAGCTTCAATAATATCAATTAATGTTGATTGTATATTATCTCCGGAGAGATCGGTAGCACTGACAACCATGAACGTACCGTCATAACCCAGGCCAGGTAAATACTCATTATTTGGACCAAAATGAATGCTGAATTCTTCCACATTCAGAGCAGCACTGGTACTATCCCATAAAAAGTCGAACTCATTAGGTGGCCCTCCGATAGGCGGGATATTGTACCACCACTGTGCCGCCCAGAATCCACCTTCTGTAAAATTGATCTCGGTCATGATCATCGTATCTTTTTTACCACCGCGGAAAAGCATATCATCCGCTGTAAATACATAGTCTGCGTTTGCCCGGACAAGCTGTGCAGAATTTTCTGGTGGAAACACGATCGTAGAGATCGTATCCAGAATGTTCACGGTCTCGCCGTCTATTTCCTGCTCGAATACACCTTCATCACAGGCACCCCAGCCACCGATGCCGCCGCCATTTTCAACTGCTTCATTGGTAATAGTAACTGAGCCCGAAAATTCTGGACAGCCATAGTTGCTGAATATAATATCGCCATTGGTGTGCACACGGCCTTCAAGAACGTCATTCGCACCAAAATTGACCACACCAGTGTTCCCCGGCCCAATAGGAGATTCTTCATCGGTAAAGTACATAAAATCTTCGAACCCCTGGGCCTGCATGGTCATATAAACTGTGCGCTCTATGGGATCAATCTTGTCTCCTCGGCTTGTTCTCGGTCTTGCTTCACCGGTGGAGAAAACATAGTACACTTTTCTAGTGGTATATTCTTCAAGCTCAGTATAACAGTAAATATTCTTATATTTTCCTATTGGCTCCCCAAATTCATTTTGACCATACTCAAATCCTTCAGGGTAAAGAAGTGTATCTTCAGTAGTGAGCTGCGGGAGTATGACCACACCCACCTCATTTAGGCCTGCTTCTGCAGCATAGAGGGCACGATGCTCCGCATAGCGGTATTCTTCCATGACCGATTGATTAAAGGAGTTCTTTAAGTAAGAAACCGTAATTGACATACCAACAAGGGTAAACAGCATTGCCAAAGGTGCTGCACTGCCTCGATTATGATATAGTTGATACATCATTTGAAAGTTTCTTCATGATATAGGCATGGCCCAGAAATGCTCCACGGTGAAAATAGTGATCTTCTGTGGTGGTTTGACCATTGATAAACACATCCTGATCCATAGCCAGGGTCAATTCTATATGCAAATAAGACTGCTTGAAGATCCCCAGGCCAGGTCTCGAGTCAGGTTCACTTGTGACCACAAAATCTTTTACCCATACGGTGCGCTGACCACTGTTCCGATAGGGCCCTATAGATGGGAACTTTAAGTTACCATCCGCAGGAGCATCATAATTAACCTGTATACCATCACGCTGATGGCAGGAAATAACAACATCAGGGGTCAGTCCATTATAGAACCGGTATAGCTTGATCCTGGAAAAGCCATTCAACCCATCCACTTCAACCTTTTGAGCTATATTCAATTCCTGGACGATCTCCCGCATAACGCTGTTTCCATAATGTCGAAGATCCTGGCGTACCCGATCACTTTGGTAGTGTAGTAATACTCCTCTTGTGCCTAAGGTCATCCCTAGACCGATGATTCCTGTGACCACTATCACTGCAGCCATTTCGATCAGGGTCATACCATTTGTCGTTTTATTCATTGATCTCATTCCAAGTCAAATATGGTCATTACAGTGGCTAAGCGACGCTCTTTTGTCACCTTATTGCTATATCGATTTGCGGGTGTCTGAAGATAATCCTGCCATTGAATCCAGCAATCAAGCTGATACCGATCAAAATCAGTAACACCATGCGGCGTAAATCGATCCAGACTTTCAATATCATAGTACAACCTGGCTATGATCTTGTACTGTGACTGAGCATTACCATAAAGATATATCTGGTTACCTCGCAGGTCTCCGTTCCATTCTGATGGTGACATAACTCCATCAGCAATACGACCCTTCCAGTATTCCATATAATTCAGTAACTCTTCCGTTGCACGTTCTTTTACTTCCAGAGCGTGGAGCTCTCCACGGGCATGGGCGGCACCCATCAGGATACCAAGAGCAGCGATCATTGTGATCACCACCGCTGTCATCACTTCTATGAACCCTATTCCGCTACTGGTCTTCTTTAGCCACATCTTCCTATAACACGTTTTGCTTGAACAATTTTGGATTATCTGCTATCTCGATGGCTACCTTGCGCTCGATCTTGCCCTGAGTCACCAAGCGCTGTAAATCCTGATCAAGGGTCTGCATACCTTCAACCCCACCCGATTGAATTATGGATGATATCTGATATATTCGATCTTCGCGAATGAGATTACGAATTGCAGTTGTAGCAATCATAACTTCACAGGCCGGCACCCGACCTTTACCATCTTTGGTTGGCAACAGCTTTTGGGAAATAACTGCTTCTAAACTTTCAGAGAGCATGGATCTGATCTGGTCTTTTTGTCCGGCAGGATAGATATCAATAACTCTATCGATGGCCTTGACCGCACTGGACGTGTGAAGGGTTGATAGGACGAGGTGCCCAGTTTCCGCAGCGGTCAAAGCCAGCGAAATTGTTTCCAGGTCGCGCATTTCCCCCACCAAGATCACATCCGGGTCCTCCCGAAGGGCAGCTCGAAGCGCATTCGCAAAGCTGTGGGTGTTCGCTCCTAATTCTCTCTGGTTGATCAAACTTTGATTAGTATGATGAAAATATTCAACGGGATCTTCAATGGTGATAATATGGCAGGATTTCGTTGTATTGATATGGTCAACCATGGCAGCTAAAGTTGTCGTTTTTCCGGACCCGGTGGGACCGGTCAGTAAAACCAGACCGCGATCCAACATTGCAAGATCTCGCATGAACGGTGGAATACCCAGTTCATCAAAATCCTTTATTTTGTCTGGTATGGTGCGAAAAACACCGGCCAGACCATTGATCTGGTTAAAAAAGTTCACACGAAACCTACCTTTTCCATCAAGTTTCGCTGAAAAATCTATTTCCTTTCGCTCATGAAACAGCTCTTGCTGATCTTCATTCATTACCTGATGCAGCATCGATTCCATATCAACCTGAGATAATACATCCATATTTAAAGGCTTCATGGTGCCATTGATACGCACCATTGGAACTGAACCAACGCTCAAATGCAGATCGGAAGCGCCGCTATCCAGGCTATAGGTGAGTAGTTCATTAAGGTCCATAGGCTATTGGTTTTCTTCGGCTGATCCGTATCCAGTAAACCTACCAGTGAGAGCGTCGAATGTAACTATTTTGCCTGCCCCACCCTGCATTTCTTCCGTACTAGTGGCACCAATACGATCTGGTAACTGCAACTCAAATGTCCATTTTAATTTCGTGGATCGATCCAGGTCTATTTGACCCGAACGCTCGAGTTGGTCAACATCTCCCGGCCATTCACCCTTGGTCTGATAGTACATTTTTGCTGCATTATGCACGTTAGAGATGACTGTGCGGGCTTCAGAAGCATATGAACTTTGTACATAATCAAGATAGATGGGGAGTGCGATTGCTGCCAATATGGCCACAATAACAACCACAACCATAATTTCGATCATGGTAAATCCGGATCGTTTATCCCGTATACCTTTCATTTAATTTATCTCCTTAATTCAATGAAATTATTGTGTTAGAATAAACTAACACATGAAAATATATCTTGTGGAGAAAACATGGTTCTTCCCCGTCCCATATCAAAACGGGTGAATGGTCAAAACCACTCACGTTAAAGGTAGGTTATTTTAGTAAGAGGATTTTGTGGGTTTTCTGGTAGTGACCGCTTATCATACGTATAAAATAAATACCTGCTGGAGCCATATCACCGTTTGCAGTTCGTCCATCCCAATCCAGATTGTAAATTCCTGCGGGCAGTATATTATTTTTTATTGATTTTATGGTCCTCCCCATTACATCAATGATTTCCAGACTTATATGATTCTCAATTGGCAAATGAAAGCGAATATGTGTTACCGGATTGAAAGGGTTTGGATAACTGGGAAACAGCACATATTCAGTCGGAAAAGGTGTATTTCCAACAATACCTAAAAGTGATTCTAGTGTATACACAGTCCCATTGAACTCTAATTCTTCAAACTGAAACAAGGTATCTATTCCATCACGATCTGGAATCAAATCGATCACGACCAGAATGGAATCATTCCATTCTGCAGGTAAGAGAACGGCATATTCTAAGTAATCACCGGTATAGATAGCGCGATCCTGTCCACCATAAGCGTTAAAATAATCATTATCTCCACCCCCATAAAACTGATTGGCCCCTTCATTACCCATGATAATATTTCGATATTGATTAGCGGTTATATTGACAGACTGTGTTCCAGATAATGTCATATCCGTAAGATATTGGGAGCGGTTAGAATAGTCATAACCCGTAGTTTGGAATAGCGTAAAGTCTCCTGAAAAATTTTCTGGGAGGTGAGCAGTATATTGCCAGGTTTCACCTAAAAATCCATCAATAATTCCAAACAATGCGGGGTCACCCGCTTCCATTTCATCTCGCGTATTAAAGGCATATTCATGATCACCGCACCAGCCATCACCATTGGGATCATGGGCCCAGATGCCAAAATAACACTCTAAACCCATGGCAAGATATTCTTCATCATAATCCTCTTCAGGGAGATCCCATAATGGGTTGTATATATTATTTGCTATCGCATAATTCATAGCCCCAATAATCGCATTCTGCATGGAAGACAATGCATTCTGGATACCAAAGCCATGAACAAAATGCAAAACTTCTTCATAAGTAGCATCGCGTTCTGAACTATTCATGTACGGATCACTCCCTTCCGGAAATATTTCTATTCCAAGCAGGTCCTGCCCATCCACTCCGGCATCCATCAAAGCCCAAAGATCAGGATTCTCATATTCATCTTCATCGTTCAGGAGGAATAATATGGCATTGCTCAGAGCCATTGCATTGATAATCGGCGCTTTATTACTGCCCCATACGCTACCGGGAACATCGGTTAGATAAGATTCCAAGACTCGCCGTGAATGTAATATTTGATTGACTGTCAGTTCATCCTGGATGAGAAATGGAATCACATCACCATTTGGTGCTACAATATGGGTGTACCGGTCTGCTATAGCAAGAAAAAGCGGATCAACGAAATCGGGCAAAGGAACAATGCCGTATTCAGAACCTGAAATATCTATGAAGGGTAACGATGGTGTCTGGCTGTCACCTGTAACCGTTAGTTCAACCGGCAGGGATACATTCTGAGTCTGATCAGACATAACGTTAACCGCTCCTTCATACTCACCCGGTCCCATACCTTCCGTATTAACCATAACTGATATCTCGAAGGTTTCGCCACCGGTCACTTGACCATCCATCTCCCCGGTCTCAGTGCCTAATGTAATCCAGTCTGCGTTATCAGTCTGGTCTACTTCCAGGCATAAATTATCTTCAACATAGGTTTGATCAAAAGCTATCATGGTCCCTTCGGTTCCCGCTGCATTCTGGTAGCCAATGGTAGCCGAGTTTGTGATTCCTTCCATCTCCCGATAATTGACTCGAAACCTGCCATCATTATAAAGGACAATCTGAAAATCAAACTCCCCAAAATATTCAGGGTTCCACCGCACCACATCATCCCACCAGACCACGAAATACTGACTATTTGGATCAGGGTAGAAATAAACATCACCGGAAGGAGATCCATTGCCAATATTATTATTTGGATTTAGATCATCCCACATACCTAGTATAGATGGCCTGGGTGCAGCCGGACTGGGGATCTCCGCATTCTGCCATCCGGTATTGTCATCACCAAAACCGACCCAGCCATTCGGATTCACAATGCACTCTGAATACGTTTCGCCGAAAAACGGAAATTCAAATCCGATATCGACGGGCAATGCTGCCTGATCATTATGGGGAAATCCCAATTGAATGCTCATACCATCGACATCAATCCATTCATAAACCAGATCCTGCTCCAGGTTCGAATCTGACCAGTAATAATTTCCACCATCGGGTCCACCTCCTGGATTAGCGTAGGGAACTGGGCCAGATGCGACCAGAGTGAATGTAAGGGTGGTCATTTCATCACCGCTGTTGGTTATATAAGCATTCTGGCTGGTAAAATCATCAGACTCCATTATAAACTCTAGATTTTCAGGAGTAACCTCTATTGACGGATTTCCTAAAGAAACGAAAAACGATACAGTCTCATCAGCTTCGGTTACATTTAAAATATTCAGCCCTCCTTCCCCACCGCTGCCATTATTATACAAAAAACATTCGGGATTTGTATCATCATTGATCTCGGTATGATTATACGCGGCATTATAGGGAGCATTATTAAAATTGCCATTATTGGACATTGTGCCGCCTGGTCGATAAAGATATACCTCATCTGGGGGTCCGCTTGCATTACCATTACCGGCATCTGTATTGATACGGTAAACCAGCATTCCGGACCGCGTACCGGGTGTATTGACATCATATAAACCTTCCTTTTTCCGATACTCAACTACAAAATACTCTGTGTCACTGTTCGGCGAAGCAATTTTGTATAATACATCGTTCTGCTCCTGAAGGGGACTTAAGGTATAGGTTCCACTGGATGTTATTTCAGGAAATTCCGGTATCCAGTCTCCATATTTCCATTTCATGTATGCGCTCATATACTGCGGTGGGTCGGTATTTGATTCCATAACATCCCATCCGCCAACGGGGGATGGAGCACCCCCTCCATCGTAATGATATAGATCAGGTGCACCTAAAACGTGAAAAAACTCATGGCAGAGCACCCCCACATTGAAATACCATGATTCAGACAGCATAAAAAGATAATCATAGACCCGGGCTCCATTGATATAAACATAATCGGAATAAAGGGACCAGCGATGGGGCCATAAAAGGTCGGCCCAGTCCCCGGGACTGCCATAGATCACGAATGATGTCGCATCTACGTATCCGTCATCATTTGCATCTATATCGATTAAAGGTGATACATCCCCGGCTATAGCTTCTACTGCATTCTTTAGTAGCGTATGTTCCCTTTGGGTGCGCTGAGTTTCGTCCTGATACCCATCAGGATTCGCCGGTGAATAAGGTTCATAATAACCACGATTATGTATATCAACATATGCAGTATTGATATCATTAATACTTCCTGGGTAGTGAAAGGTATTTACCATTAGGGAATTATATGATACTTCCCAATAATAATTTTTCAAGGATGGTTCATCATCAAGGTTAAATGGGGCATCATAGAATGAACGGGGCTGTGGAAATTCGGGATCGTCTGCGAAGCGAATAAAAATATTAATTTGAGCAATCTCACCTGATGTGGGAGCATCACGCCCATCCCTGGAAGATATTTCTTGTTCATAAAAAGATCGCCTGCGCTGGTACACATCTTTTCCGACAGATATCCCGGGAGTCAAACCAAGATCCGCAGGATTAACTGATCCTACCCTATATATAGAAGGGATTAGCTCATTGCCTGATTGTTCAGCATAGTAATAATATCCATCTTCCTGGTTTAAAATGATCGTATAATTATACTGATCATGGAGACGTCGAACATATTGATCCCCAGAAATTAAACATTGAAAAATGCTCCCATCTGGCTGTGCAAGAGTTCGTGGAATATCACTGAACCATGTGGCATTTACAACCGTAGTGAAGATGATATATACAAATAGGCCGGAACGTCTTAACATGAAAATCAGATGTAGTAAAAATGCGGGGGAATAATAAAAATGACGGCCTTATTTAAGCAAGACCATCTTGCGGGAGAACATATCTTTCCCGATTGATAAACGATATATATAAGTCCCCGTATTGACAGAGCGATCAATGTGATCAGTACCGTTCCATTCAAATAGTTGAATTCCAGCCTGAAACATCCCATCATACAGTGTTTTAACATATTGGCCCTGCAGATTAAAGACAGCCAGTGTACCATCTGCATCTTTTTGTACATTCACCGCGATAGTAGTGCTGGGATTAAATGGGTTTGGATAATTTGGATACAATGATACCTGTACCGGTATTTGTGGCTCTATTGTCCCCAGCATACTGCGGTTTAGTCTCATTTCGTGTACCGTTTCCTGATTATCTGATACATATTCAATAATCAAATTATCTACATCCCATGCCAAGATGTCATACGCTAGTACCTGACTGCCAAGTACGCCCAGCGGCGTAACAAAACGTCGCATAAAAATGACCTGGTACGTATTCTTGTCGAAGGTAAAATAATGATAGGCCCAGCTCACTTCATTATTATATATCACGTCAGAGCTTGATGTGAAGATCAAAAATCCTTCGCGATTCCCGCCTTTTTGTATAGATAGATCCATATTCTGGCTATCATAGTTCTCGATGGGGCTGGTTAATGACTCTGTACCTTCCCACTCGCCGATGAATGACATCATTGACTGGGTGTACGCCGAAGACACTACCCAGGTCATCACAAATACAAACCTTCTTAGACGTTTCAATTTCATTAATAACATTAGTCAGCTTCACAATTTAATACGGTAATTGAATTAAAAAGAAATTGTATTATATAACTATGAAAAAGAGCACAGAATGGTATTATTTAATAAAAATCAGTTTACGTGTTGAAGAATGATCTAAAGATTCAAGTTTTGATATATACATACCACCAGAAACAATTTCCCCTGCGGAATTGCGACCGTCCCATACCACCCGGTGAATACCGGGTTGTTTGACCTGATTCACCAAACCACATATCAGGTTTCCCTTTAATGAGTAGATGGATAGCAAAACTAAACCCTTCTGGGGAAGACTATATTCAATAGTGGTAACGGGATTAAAAGGATTCGGATAATTTTGTTTTAATTCAAACCCATATGGTATTTGAGATAATTCAAATGAAAGAATTTCGTCGCACTGGTTTTGATAGGCACCAATCACACTCCCCGAATCACTGGCCGTCCAGCAGGGTGATCCTGGCTGTAAAGCGTAATTGTTGCTTTCAGGATCACAAAACTGGGGATCTAAATCAAAATTCCCGTCTCCCCAATCTAAGAGGATATTATCTCCTGGAACGACATCCAGTCCTCCTTCCACATCTGTATGGTGGATTTCTAACATACTTGGCTCACCAGTAGCAGAATTGTAAAAGGATTCCAGTCCGTTGTCCCACATGATAGAATTAGACAGAACAATAGCAGATTCCCTGAAAGAAAAAACAGAACCAACATTAGCCTGATTTCCAGCCAGAGTAGCATGGTCAATTTCCATAATACCCCAATAGCTTACAATCGCACCGCCAAAATCGAGGCCGATATTATCTACAAGAGCAGTTTGATATAATGTGACTTCTCCACCGCTCTGATAAACGGCACCCCCCTCAATAAACGCTTCATTAGCCTGAAACAATGAAGATTCTATTATTGGCTCAGAATTGTCGAAATAGGCACCTGCGCCCCAATAGGCAATATTCGATTCAATAGTGACATTCGACAGGATAGGTATTGACTCGGTGGTATATATACCGCCACCCAGGTTCGCACCGTTATCTTTAATGACAACGCCATCCAATTGTGCATTAGATTGATTTAAATATAGACCTCCACCGGCTTCGGCGGAATTATCTTTAATGAGCAAATCCACCAACCGCGGTGAACAGTTCTCAATAATTATTCCACCACCTACCTGGCTCTGCCCGCCAGAGATCGTTATTCCTCTTATTTCTGCATTATTTGCCGATTCGCCAGATAGCTCAAGGCAAGGGCCACCCATGGGCCCAGTCGTAAAAATCGTTTGTTCAATCAGGTCTGTCATTCCGAACTCATAGGCTCTGGACTCCATTACGATAGCTTTTTCTTCAAGATCAAATGCTTCGGTATAGGAACCCGGGTTTAATCTGACTGTATCTCCATCAACACATATGTCAATTGCCCGCTGGATTGTTGCAAATGGAGTCTCAGATGAACCATCATTCTGATCATCTCCATTCGCATCCACATACCAGACTGGTCCCGTATTAATGGGACCGCATCCAGTATCAAAGCAGCCGATAAACCCGCCGGTCTCACTGGCATCGATACAGGGTGAATTTTCCCTTAGACTGTAGTTTCCTCCCGGGCCATTACAAAAATACGGTTCATCATCCAGCATGCCAGGACCCCAATTCAAATCGCCATTATCATTTATTGTAATCCCATCTTCCCCGCTTTCTATATTGCTGTAAGATACCGATAAGGAAACATCATCACCTTGTTCCCGGAAATAAATTTGCATGTCATTATTGCCCCAGATAACTGAGTTTGATAATTCCACATTAGATCCATCACGCATGTAGATACCATCGCCGTACAAACCGGCATTATTATAGGCAACAGTAACATTGGATATCACTGGATCAGAATTATTCCGAATATAGAGCCCACCACCTGAACTTGCTGTGTTATCAGCTATGAGGCAATATTCAATATTTGGATCGGCATTATTGATATAAAGCCCACCACCTAATCCTTCTGCAATATTTTCCTGTAAATAAACCTGCTGCATAGCAGCATCGGCATTATCTTTCAAAACAATTCCACCACCTGAATTGGCCGCAATATTGCCAGTAAAGGAAACATTGGACATTTCGGGAAGTGATTCATGCCTTAAATAGCAGCCCGCTCCAAATTCCGCTTCATTACCAATAAACTCAACATCAATCAAAACCACATTGGATCCATTGCGGGCATAGAGTCCACCTCCTACATCATTGGATATATTATCAATGATAATACAACCAACAATTGTTGGAGAGGCATCATAACAAAATATTCCGCCGCCGCCGCCTTCATGTCCCGAATTTTCTGTAATAATTAAATCTTTCAGTATTGGACTGGTGTTCTGACAATATACGCCACCGCCGTAGGTATAGAAGGATCCATTCTCATCAGGATCCGCATAGTTTCCATTTCCACTTTTTAGAGTAAAACCCTGGAGCACGGCATTCTCAGATTCCCCATTCGTAAACATGGCCACTGAACCATTCTCATTTCCATCGATAACGGTTTCATAAACAAGTGTTGAATCGTTTGCTACCAAATAGGTGGATGTAACAATAATTTCCTTTCCACCATAATTAATATTTTCTTGATATGTACCTGGATAAACCAACACCGTATCTTGGTCAAACGATGCATCGATAGCAGTCTGTATAGTGGAATATTCATTGGGAACTTCTCGGGTAGCTGGGAAAACCGTAGAAAAAATCAGCGAAAAATAGATGATACTGCAGTGTTTCGTTTTCATAATTGAGAAGGTAAAAGGGGCAAAATTTAAGAAAATTTTCGGACTCTTTAAGAATTGTTACAACTCCTATTTATGGTAATTTCCGCCCTGTTTTTACAAAAGATTTGACACTTTTTCTACTGTGATAATCGCTATAACCAAAGAATTAAACCAGGGTGAAACACGT
>JYMV01000108.1_pt1 | contig 31500 bp, 47 predicted proteins | sample 338911 | NCBI WGS metagenome assembly JYMV01 (sample SAMN03354496, study PRJNA234377) | hydrothermal vent metagenome | biome: Deep sea; feature: Hydrothermal plumes at the Eastern Lau Spreading Center, Western Pacific Ocean; material: Seawater | place: Tonga | collected 2009 | depth 2000 m m
AAAAAACATGGTTTTTCAGCATCTTACATAAAAGATTTTGTCATAACAAAATCAAACAGCTACAAACATTGTTTTGAAGAAATAAAATAGGTCAGGAAATACAAAAGTTAAGCTTCTAACACGCCTCTAATTTTTTGAAGCGATTTTTTGAGTTCTTTTATTGAAAAAGTATTAACCCTTACGTTATGTGAATCAGCGTATCTTTCTAAATCATCAATCATTCGTAAAGTTTCTTTAATTTTTTCCTTATCCTTGTTCATAAAAAATAGAAAGGTTAGGAAGTACAAAAATCAGCTAGGTTTTGACTTTATTTTCTCGTCTTTTTTTCACTAATTATCGCCTTGATTCCTTTATGGCTTGTTCCTTTTTTGAATGCCAATATCACAGATTACGTATTCTAGAATATGAGTTTGATCTTAAAAATTACTTTTCATGTGGGCATTTGAAAGAAACAGCAGGAGAGCCTTTAGCAAAATTACAATTCCAACATAGGATTTGAAATCCCTTAGGGAAATCATTTGTAATAATCAAAAAATATAATTTCATAGCCATATTACATAATTCATGCTAATTGTTAACACTGTTCTAGGAAATATATACAAAGATGATCAACTGGCAAAAAAGATTGAAGATTCAAAAGAACAGGGGAAATTCAGACGTTTGTTATTATCTAGAATTGAGATGGAAAAATCACGTTTGAGAAAAAAAACTGATGATGGATTTGATATCGGGTTTATTCTTGAACCTGGCACAAAATTACAACACGGTGATGTTATTTCAGAATCTGATGAAACTATTCTAATAGAACAACTTCCAGAAAAAACACTCACTGTTAAATTTAAGCAAAACGATAAGAATTTGTTTCTTTTAGTGGGTCATATTATCGGAAATAGACACAGACCGATTTCAATCAGAAATGAAACTATTTCCTTTCCAATTCACGATAATTCAGAAATGGAGTTATTTGAAAGACTGTTTCATGAAGTAATTCATGAAATCGATTTGTCAATAGACGAGCAACGCTTTATTCCACATACGAGTATGGATGTACATGAACACTGATCTTAGCGATTTAAGCTTGATGCAGATTTCTGATTCCTTTTTTCCTACTGGGCTTTATACAATGTCTAATGGTCTGGAAACATTATTTTCTGAAAAAAGGATAACGGGAATGGATGAACTTTGGGAATTAATACAGACAAACATTGTGCAGCAAATCGGGCCATCTGATTGTGTAGCACTTTCAAACGCTTATGATTCTACTAGCTTGAATAATGTTGAAAAAATAATCATGTGTGATAGATCATTATTTGCAATGAAACTTGTAAAGGAATTACGTGAAGCGACATGTAGATCTGGAACACAAATGATAAAATGTATTAGTTCTTTTGTTACTAATGACGCCCTGCTCAGTTATCATGACGCTATAAAAAACTCTCAAACACCAGGGACACATGCTGTAGTTTCAGGTGTTATATCTAATGTGTTGAAAATTGAAAAACAAAAGGCAATACTACATTTTCTTTATGGATTTTCTGTTAGTATGGTAGGCGCAGCTCTGAGATTAGGTATAATTGAACATCTTCAAAGCCAAAAAATATTGCATCTATTAAAACCTGTTATTGCAGAAACTTGTGATAAATACATTTCAAAATCATTGAATGATATGTGGCAATTCGCACCCGAATATGATGTTATACAGATTACACACGAACAAAAATTTTCCAAGATGTTTATTACGTAATTAGTTTTATTGACATGAACAAAAGAATACCACGAATTGGAATTGGCGGACCCGTTGGATGTGGAAAGAGCATGTTAATTGAAAGAATCGTCCCAATTCTGGCAAAAATGAATTACAGTATTAGCATAATTTCAAATGATGTTATCTCTCAAGAGGATGCTGATAGAATGCGCCAAAATTTGGCAACCAATCAGGGATTGCTGCCCGAGAATTTAGTTATTGGTCTTGCCACTGGCGGATGTCCGCATACAGCTATACGTGAGGATCCATCAATTAATTTGTCTGTAATCGAGCAGATAGAAAAAGAGCATAGTGATTTAGATTTAATCATAATTGAAAGTGGCGGTGATAACATTACAACAACATTCAGCCCCGCACTTGCTGACTACTTTATTTATATCATTGATGTTTCAGGCGGCGATAAATATCCGCGAAAAAGGGGGCTGGGTATTGAAACGTCTGATCTTTTGGTTATAAACAAAATTGATCTTGCGTCTTTGGTTGATGCTAATTTGGATATAATGGAAAGGGACGCTAAAATTGTTAGGAAAAACAAGCCGTATGTGCTTGTTAACTGTAAAACTGATGAGGGTGTTGATGTAGTAGCGCGTCATATTATAGAGGATGTATTGTTCGAGCAGCCACCAAAAAAACTAATTACGAATGTTAAATGACTGATCTAAAATTTTGTGAGCCTGATGACCTCCCATCAGAATTTTTGAAATATGAGGAAAAAATCGCTCAGTTAGAAGTTGGCAAAGCGGGAAAAGTTGGTCATTTAAAAATAAAGCTGGAAAATGATTCAAAGGATGATAAGACGGTAGTTACTGAACAATATTCCCAAGTCCCACTTTACACACAAAAAGCATTGTATTATGATGAATCACTTCCAAAAATGGCACATTTGTTTATCATGTCACCATCGGGAGGTGTGTTACAGGGAGATCGATACAGAATGGATATATCACTAACAAATCATGCTGTTAGTCACATTACCACACAGGGCGCTACAAGAATATACAAAATGGATTCAAATTATGCAACACAGTTGATCAACATTAATGTTGACAAGGATTGTTATTTGGAATTCATCCCAGACCAAATAATACCATACAAAAATTCCAGATACTATCAAAAAGTTTTATTAAACGTAGATCCTTCCGCGTCACTAATTTATTCAGAAATAATTGTACCGGGTAGGGTTGCAATGGGAGAATTATTTTCCTATGATATCTGTTATCTAAGGACAATAGGAAGTGATACTAAGGGTGCAATCAAATTTGTTGATACTAGCATATTGGATCCAAAAAACCGAAAAATGAATACGTTAGGTATTTTTGGTAGTCATACTGTTTTGGCATCTGTATATATTTTAATACCGAAAAAATTTGTTACTATTCTTAATCAAAAAATAAATTCTATGCTGAAAATCAACGCTGAAATTTATGGTGGTTCGAGTATTCTTCCAGATAACCATGGCTTATTGATAAGACTACTATGTAACTCTTCAGAAATAACCAAAACTGAAATTTATAATATTGTTAGGATTGTAAGAAAAGAAATACTTGGAGTATCGTTCACTGAAATTAGAAAAACTTGAATTATTTTACATCATTCTTAATGTATCTGATGCAGTGATAATACCAACAATCTTAGAATCTTTTGAAACTAAAATACATTTTGTAAATTGTAATAGTGGTCCTAGGGTATTAGCTGGCGTATCATAATTTATAATTGGTGGAACTGACGTCATAACATCCTTTAATTGTGTTTTTTTCCACTGACTGGCATTAGTTGTCGCTAATTTTTTAACAAGTCCTTCTTCGCTCACTACTCCTACGGGTTCAGAACCGTCAAAAATTGGAATTTGACTGATAGCCATTTCATCCATTTTTTTTACCGCGTCATTGATTGTTTGCGTTGGTTTCATTTTTTCAACAGGTGTCTGACAAATTTCACCGGCTACATGGGATGAAGATTCACCTTCAAGTATCGCAAGGTTTTCAAAGATTTTTTTTGCGGTATCATATGATGGCTTACTTCTACCAGATTCAATCTGATTAATCATTGATGTGCTAACACCAGTCATGTTTGCTAATTTTTTCTGAGTTATGCGTAGTTTTTCTCGTTGACGTTTTATGGTTTCTAAACTGGGTAATGACACATTATAACTTACTTAATTTTCAATATAAAAAGTTAAGTGATGATTAATAGTATGTTATCTAGATTTTTTTTGATTTTTGATTGATTGTGGCTTGTGCTGCTGCAATTATTGCAATAGGAATTCGGTGTGGTGATGCACTTACATATGATATTCCAGCTGAATGGCAGAATTTGATAGAGTTTGGATCTCCTCCATGTTCACCGCATATGCCAATTTCCAAGTCTTTCTTAATCGCTCTACCTTGTTTGATTCCAATCTTCATTAAATTGCCTACACCATTTACGTCAATTGATTGGAATGGACTAGTCTCAAGTAGTTCCTTTTCAATGTATTCTGGGAGAAATTTACCTTCTACGTCTTCTCTGCTAAAGCTAAATACTGCTTGTGTAAGGTCGTTTGTGCCAAAACTGAAAAATTCTGCAGTTTTGGCTATTTCGTTTGCTGTAAGACACGCACGGACAACTTCAAGCATAGTTCCAAAATTAACATTTATTTTCATCTTGTATTTTTTCTGTATTTCAGACTTCACTTCACGATAAATGTCCTCAATATGATTTAGCTCAGCAATACTTCCAACCTGTGGGATCATTATCTGTGGTTTAGCGTTCACATTTTTCTTTACAAGATCCACCGTTGCCTCAAAAACTGCAGTAATCTGCATTCTGTAAATTTCTGGATATGTGATTCCAATACGAACACCACGATGTCCCATCATTGGGTTGATTTCTGAGAGTTCTTTTGCTCTTTCTAAAACTTTTTTTGTCTCAGTAAGGTCTTCACTATTTTTATTTTTGTAGATTTTGTCCATAAGATCTTCTGGGTTTGGTAGAAATTCATGTAGTGGCGGATCTAAGAGTCGAATTGTCACTTTATAACCCTCCATAGCTTTTAGTATCTGAATAAAGTCGCTTTTTTGCAGTTGACCAAGTTTTTTGAGAATTTCCTTTCTTTGTTTAACGTTTGCAGCCATAATCATATCAATAAATAGCCCAATTCGGTCAGTTGCGTTAAACATTCTTTCTGTCCTGCAAAGACCGATTCCTTGTGCACCGAACTTCCTTGCAAGCTTTGCTGCATCTGGCGTGTCAGCGTTTGCTCTAACTCCAAGTTTTTTCTTACTTTGGGCCCATGATAAGATGGTCTGAAAATCCTTTGTTACTTGAGGTTCTACTGTTGGTAGGTTACCAATGTAAACTTCACCAGTGCTTCCGTTAATTGTGATTGGTTCACCTTCTAAAACCGTAATTCCATTAGCAACGCATTTGTTATTATCATAATCAATTTTCAGGTCAGAGCATCCAACAATACATGGTTTTCCCATGCCTCTTGATACTATAGCAGCATGTGATGATTTGCCTCCTTGACTGGTTAATATTCCCTCTGAGGAAAAGAACGCAGGAACGTCTTCCGGCTTTGTTTCCCTACGTAATAGGATAACTTTTTTGTTATTCTCGCCCATCATTATTGCACGTTTTACGTTAAATACAGCAACACCACTGGCAGCACCAGGTGATGCCGCAATTCCTTTTGCGAACCTTTCAAATCCTTTTACCTTGTTTTGATCAATAGTTTTGTGTAGTAATGCCTCTAATTGTTGAGCTGGTATTCTTGTAAGTGCCCTATCTTTGTTAATCAGATTCTCTTTCACCATTTCAACTGATGTTTTCACCAATGCACCAGCACTCATCTTTGCAGTTCTTGTCTGCAAAAGATAAAATTTTCCCTGTTCGATTGTAAACTCTATATCTTGAACCTCTCGGAAATGTTTTTCAAGCTTATGGCATGCGTTAGTTAGCTCCTTGTATGATTTTGGCATGTCAGTCTTTAACTGTGATATGTCATTACCAGTCCTGACACCTGCTACTACATCTTCACCTTGTGCATTTAGTAGGTATTCCCCTTCAATCTCCTTCTTACCATTATGTCCATTTCTTGTAAATACGACACCGGTTGCACTGTTGTTTCCCATATTACCAAATACCATGGTTACAACATTTACTGCGGTTCCATCTGCAATATCCCTAGTAATGTTATTTTTCTCTCTGTATATGATAGCTCTTTCACCCATCCAACTTTTGAAGACAGCTTCAACTGCTAACTGTAATTGCTCGTTAGGATTTGATGGAAATTTTCGCCTAGTATGATTTTCACAAATTTTTTTGTATTCAGTTACAACTCTTTTAAGTGAATCAACATCAAGTTGGCTATCATTTGTAACGCTTTGTTTCTTCTTTGCTGCGTCTAAAACCCTGTCAAATTTTTCATCACTAACACCAAACACGACCTTTCCAAATAGTTGTATGAATCTGCGATAGGAATCCCATGTAAACCTAGGATTGTTTGTTTTCTTTGCTAATCCTAAAACTGTTTGATCATTTAATCCTAAATTTAAAATTGTATCCATCATTCCCGGCATCGAAATTGCTGCACCTGAACGAACAGAGACCAAAAGTGGGTTATTTGCAGAATTCCATTTTTTACCAGTCTTTTTTTCAATCTTTGTGATGTTTCGCATTACTTCAGGAATAACATTTTTTGGAAGTTTTCTTCCATTTTCATAGTATTGATTACAAACCTGTGTTGTGATTGTAAAACCAGGCGGAACTGAAAGCTTTAGGCGTGTCATCTCGCTTAGACCTACTCCTTTTCCGCCAAGAAGCATCCTGTTTTTACTGTTTGCCTCTTCAAAAGAGTAAACTGATTTTAATTTTGCCATGTTAGGTTGATTCGATTTGAGCTGTTTTTAAATTAATGCCCTTGAAAATTCACCAATTATCTTTTCCCAGTTTTTTGCTTTAACAATTCCGCTTGCTACCAGTATTCCTTTTGAGCCTAGCTCCTTTGCACGTGCTACGTCATCACCAGAAACAATTCCTGCACCACAGAGAAGTTTTGTAGAATTTTTTGCAGAGCGTACGGCATCAACTGCATTTGTTATAAGTTGCGGTCTCTCAGTTGAGATTGCACGTCCTGTCCCTATTAGTTCTGGTGGTTCAATTGCTATATATGTTGGATTTAGTTTTGCATATCTTTTTGCTTCGCTGACATTTTTTACACAAATAACCGTTTTCAGTTTAAGCTTTTTTAGTCGTTTTACCAAACTTTTAATCTCTTTTTCTGTAATACGATGTTCACTATGATTAATTATCGAGCCATCAATCTTTGATTTTTTTACAATTTCAGGAACCATAAACCCTGTGGTACTCCCTACTTTTTTGTCATCAAGATGCTGTGTAAGAATCGCAATCCTGAATTTTGTTATTAGTGGGATCAAATGATGTGGTGGTGCGATGGCGATTGGAATTTTATATTTTTTTGAAATTCTTTCTGAAAGTTTGGCAAGCTTAATAATTTTTTCACCTGCAACTTCATCATAGTTTTTACAATTAATTATGAACATTTAGCTTACATGTTTATATTGATTATAAGACATTTTCGACAATATTTCGCTATAATTTGATGAATATTTGCTATCTAGGATCAGTAAATCGCTAGTGAGATTAGATGCATATGTATAGTGTGATATATCGTATTGGGTATGCAATACATGTGTAAAAATTGCCAAAAACCTTGTAGCGATATTTTAGAACATATTAGAAAAGAACATGGTTTTTCAGAATCTTACATAAAAAATTCAGTCATAACAAACTCAAACAGCTACAAACATTCTTTTGAGATAATAAAATGACTAAGAAGTTGATTCCTTTATGATTTTAATTATTTTTTGATAAATCTGACAGATTCAAAAGAGATTATGTAGAAGCTCTACCTAGTAGGATTTAGAATGAACGATAAGGAAAAAGAAGCTTTGCTAGGGGAAATTGAGAAGTTCTATATAAAATCACTAAAAGAACTCAAAAATGCCTTAGAAAATGATATTATGAACGATAAGGAAAAAATGAATGGAAATGACTAAGAAAAAACCCCGTGGACATAACATTGGAGGATCGTATAAACAGAAAAGACGTAAAGAGAAGAAAGGTAAGTCTCAAATCTCTGCCAAGCAGGATTTAGAATGAACGATAAGGAAAAAATCGCAGAAGCTTTACGAATGCTTGATCAGTTGGATAAAGAGTTAGATGTCTTTCAACAAAGGAACTACGAACATATGCCCTTCCTCATGGAATTGACAAAACAAATCAAAAAAATCTTAGAATCTTAGAAAAAGTAAAAGATACCTTAGAATCTTAGAATATTATAGTGTGTTATGAACGATAAGGAAAAAATCAGAGAAACCTTACGAATGCTTGATGATTTAGAAAGATATGCTGATTCACTGAATATTGGTACAAAAGAGCTTAAAAAATCACTGCAAAAAATCAGAGATGTGTTAGAATCTTAAAGCCATGACCATATCGTGCCATTAAGATTACCATAAAGAATCCGAGCTATAGCTTCGTTATCGCCTTGATGTGGGCATATGTCAATATCACAGATTACGTATTCACAGAATATCAGTTTGATCTTACTGTTTTGATTAGTATACTAAGTCTGATTCAGCATTACAAATTGGCACCTTGCCATGCTCTTTCTTATAATCTTCTAAAAGCTGACGCATTCGTTCTTTTGGATTTTCAGTAAATAATCTTTGATAAGTATGGGTTTTTTGTTTACATTCATCATTCTCAAAGTCTGTATTAACATACTTTTCAAATTCTTTCTGAAGACTATCACTTTGTCCAATGTATAACACATTTAGCTTTTTATCATAAAGAACATAGACACCAGATTTGTTTTTTACAAATCTTGCACTATCAAGCCACAGAAGAACTTTTCCTTCAAGAATTTCCACGTTGAGTATACTGAGATGGTACATAAATACGAAGAGCTTAACGTGTAAGCTACGAATATGTTATTCACTTGTCCTTTGAGCATTTTTCTCATATTTTAATTTCATAGCTAGTAGTAGCATAGTTAGAAACATTGCAGCTAGGTTTACACCCATAATATAAACATCATCAAGTGCCATCCCATAGATTAACCACAATGTTGCACCAACAAAAATTAAGATCATTAGATAAGAAGATACGTCAGTCAGTTTTTTAGTTCTATAGCCTTTTGCAATTTGTGGAACCCATCCAGATAAAATTAAGATGCCGGCTAGAATGCCAATAACCCCCATCATTGTATCATCTAATTCTAACATTTTTTAATTCCAGAAGAATTGGTCCAGACCTGTTTGCTTAGGTTTTCCTAAAATCGTATCAAAATCTAAGTTCATTGATGATATAATTTGGTCTAACATGCTTTCCATAAATTCCATATATTTTGATGAATCAATTTCACTTTGACGTGCTAATTCTACAGGTTTGACTCCTGGTTTGTTTAAAATTTTGACATATGAAATAGTTTCGCCCTTTTTAATTTCTCTAATACTTTCGAGCTGCTTTGCCGCACGTATGTGTTGAGGTATTGTTTTAACATAATCATTTGGTGCCTTACTTAGCATTACATTGAATGCCAGATCTGATAACGATATTTCTTTTGCTTGCACTTTTCTTACACAATTTGAAATTTTATCAACAATTTTATTTTTGGCTCTGTCAAATTCCTCTATAGTTTTAACTTCTGATAATACATTTAAGATCTCAAAAAATAATGCTTTGATAAATGGTGGTGTGTGGGATTTTTTTCCTGTAAGACCTTTGACATCAACTTTGCCATTTTTTGTTACTCCTAGATAGTTTTTCTTTCTACCGCTTAATACTATGTACCTATACTCCTTATCAATTTCTAATTCAATATTATGTTTCATTTTTGCTTTGTTGATGATCTCCTGAATTTGTTTAGCAGTAGGATTTTTTAAAAAAAGTGAATCAGTATCACCATAAAGTACATCAATTCCAGCAGTTTTGCATTCATTAATAGTGTCTAAAATAATATGTCTGCCAGTTGCTGTTGTGGCCTCTGCTGCGGGTAAAAAGTATAGCGGAAAAATCTCTGCACCCATAACCCCATAACTCGCATTAAGTATGACCTTAAGTGCTTGGCTAACTACGGTATAAAGCTGTCTTTCTTTGTCCGTAAGTGTGCTTTCTTTTGCCATATTTTTGTAATAGTTTACTCTCAAGTCTCTCAGTGAACCTATAAGCAGAGAAGTCAACCCATTTTTTTTTGTACACACCCAATGATTTGTTTGTGGAATAATATTTTTTTTACAATCTTCGTGTGGACATCTCACTGTTTCATATGAGAGATTTTTTACCTTTATAATACTAGGATACAGGCTTGCAAAGTCCATTACCGTAACATTGAAGTGTATTCCCTCCTTCGGTTCTACAACCAATCCTCCGCGAAATTTTTTGTCCTTGATCACTGCTTCATTTGAAACACCAGCTGATCTTTTATCCAAGTCATCCCTTCTAGGGATTAAAATACCATTTTTTCTATGTTCATAATATAATAAACTTCGAATCCATTGTGATACACCCATTCTAGATATGTCATCAATTGGCATTCTTGCAATTCTGCTAATGACTATCAGTAAATTCATCAACAAGTCGTTGTTGAAGCTTGTAAGATTGTAAGTTATCCTAGCATCGTTTTGACAATATTTTGCAGTTTGGTATAATGTTAGTTCACTAAGTTCTACACCATAGTCTATCTTTTCTTCATTTAGTAGTCCCTTTGCAACAGTATTTAATTTAAAGTCAGTGTACTTTTGTCCAAACGCATAGATTTGAAAGGCACGATTAGACATTGTTCTATACAAATCCAGATGTACGCCTTTAATGAGCGTGGCAGAATCTCTCATCATGTACAATGGATTTTTTTCTTTTGTAATACCTAATTTGTTAGCACGATTATACAGATATGGAAGATCAAAACTGTCACCGTTGTATGTAATTAGTAACGGATATTTTTGAATTAATTCAAAAATATCAGAAATCATTTCTTTTTCTTTATTCTCATCATAGAACACAACTTTTACATCCGGTAGTAACTCATTGATCCCTTCCTCTACGCCACTTTTACGTAAAACAAATATCTGCTTTAGTCCATCGCTTGCCTCAACACCTATGGCTGTAACTTTTTTTTCTGCTAATTTAGGATCAGGAATAATCAAGCGCCCAGTTTCTGTTTCAACCTCAATATCAAGACTAATTCTTTTAATTTTTGGTATTGGCTGATTAAGAAGATCTGCCCATTGAGAAACATGATCTTCAAACTCACTTGCATTAGGCAGATTGGAATTATCAAGTTTATCCCATAACATGTTATTTAATGACAATTTAGTTTCATCAGAAATTTTCAAATTAAATGGTACTACATGATCATTTTCTATTTTGTAATATTTACCAACGATCAGTTGATTATCATAGAGATAATTTTCATAATATTTTATATCAGATTCCCACGTTTCAATTAAATTTCTTATACTTTTGCTAGTTTGAGTGCCACCAATTGCTAAAGGATCTTTAACTAAAATTTTTGAGACAGTAATTGTTTTGTCTTCCAATATATTCATTCGTTCAACAGGTATTATCTCAAGAACATCATCACGTTCAGAAATATTAGTTGGTATGTCCTCAATGGCTAGTTTAGAATAACAATATGGTTTATGCCCTGATTTATCTGCCCATAAAAAAATCATTTCTGATGCAGGGTCGTAAAATTTTAAAACAGCTACTTTTTTTTGGCTATCATATATGGCTGAAATTAATAACCCATAAGGTATGTTTTCAAAACTGTTTTCATGCTTAAGGCTAGACATCTTATTGATCTATTAACGATTTTGCCCATTTTTGGATTTTCATTCTATCAAGCTTTTCAATTTTAACGCCTGATTCTTCAAGCAGTTTATAGTCTGTCTCAGGATATTCGTTAAGGGAAAATATTTTTTTAATTCCTATAGTGATTGCCATTTTACTGCATTCTAGGCATGGGACAAATGTAGTATACAAAACAGCATCTTTACTTCCAGCCTGAATACCTAAAATTGCACAGTGCATTATTGCATTAGCCTCAGCATGATTACATAAACATCGATCAAGTGATGCACCGGATTTTATTTTACCTTCCATCCTATCTTGACATCTTTTACATCCACCCTCAAAACAATTTTTAACACCTGGAGGTGTTCCATTATAACCTGTAGCGATTTGTCTATGTTCGCGTACAATAACTGCACCAACCTGTCTTGTTATGCAGTTTGAACGTAATTTAGCTAATTCAGCTTGTAACATAAAATATTCATCCCACGTTGGTCTCTCAAACTGTGTTGTCATGAAAGTAATTTTATGTTCTCTAATATAAGATGGAAGTTTAACCTTAAACAATTGTCATAATCTGTAAAATATTTGATTCAAAACTATAAAATCAGAATAATCATAAATTAGTATGTAGTGATAGTGTGTTGACAAAAAATGTTGAGCATGAATTTATCGTCCCAGATTCGATCGAAGTAAGAGATTACCAAATTAATCTAGCTCAACAGGCAAAAACTGAAAATTCCTTAGTTGTGTTACCAACAGGATTAGGTAAAACAACTATCGCATTACATGTCATTGCTCATTTTCTTTCTAAGAGAAAAGGAGGTATATTGTTTTTAGCACCAACTAGAGTTTTAGCAAATCAACACTATGAATTTTTAAAAAATACGGTAAGATTGGATGATATTACATTGATAACCGGTGAGGATCTGCTAGCAAAAAGAAAAAAACTTTGGATAAATAGCATAATTTGTGCAACACCTGAAATAGTAAGAAATGATATTATTCGAAAGATTGTTGATGTTAGCCAATTTAGTCTAGTAATTTTTGATGAAGCCCATAGAGCAGTAGGTGATTATGCATATACTACAATTGCAAAACAACTGAATATTGATAATACACGAATACTTGGGATGACTGCAACTTTACCAAGTGAAAAGGAAAAAGCTAAGGAAGTTTGTGATAACTTGCATATTAAAGGCATAGCTGAACGCAGTGATTCAAGCCCTGATGTAAAACCATATATTCAGAATACTATTACCGAGTGGGTTAAAGTTGATCTGCCACCTGAGATGAAAATTATTCAAAGATACATAAAACTTGCACAAGATCAACGCTACACAGAACTTCGAAGAAATGGCCTCAGACTTTCTGATAATAAATCATTGTCACAATTATTAAACGCTAGGCAATTTGTTTTAAAGCAAAATCGCCGTTCTGCAAAACCATTGTTTACAGCAATTAGAATAACATACGCATTAAATATTTTTGAGGCACATGGGATTACATCATTCCTTAAATTTTGTGAGCGAACAAAAATTAAAAAGGGTGCAGGAATCAAAGAGCTCTTTGAAACTGATCCAAACTTTACCACTGCAATTAATTTAGCAAAAGACGCACAGGCGAAAGGAATTGAGCATCCTAAAATTAGCAAGTTAGATGAAATTTTACGTAATATCGAATCAAAGGTCTTGATTTTTTCTAGTTATCGTGATTCTGTTAATGTTATACATAAAAAATTAATTGATATGAATATTCATGCTGAAATTCTAATTGGTAAGGCTGGTGATACTGGACTAAAGCAAAAAAAACAGGTGGAAACTGTTCAAAAATTTAGAGATGGTATAACTAGGGTACTTGTTACAACTCGGGTTGGCGAGGAAGGTCTGGATATTTCAGAAGTAAATTTGGTAATTTTTTATGATAATGTTCCAAGTTCAATTAGATTTATTCAGAGAAGGGGAAGAACTGGAAGAAAAGAAAGCGGTCGCTTAGTAGTATTAATTGCAAAGGACACTATAGATGAGGCTTATTATTGGATTGGCCAGCGCAAGATTAAATCAGCAAGTAACATGGCTGAAAAATTATCAAAACATCTTGAAAAAACTGAACGGGTTATTGATGACTTTTTTTAGTCACAACAATCTTTTGATTATGTGATAACCATATTGTGTTTTGATTGGTTCTGAAATTTGGCCTACTCGTAGATCAAATGCTGCAGTTTCAAACTCCTTAACCATTTTTCCTCTTCCAAAAAAACCTAAATTTCCATCCCTTTTTGCACTGCCAGTATCACTAGAAAGTTCTCTGGCTAGTTTACCAAACTTTTCACCTTTTTTTATTCTATCAAGTATAGAAATGGCCTCACTTTGTTTTTGTACAAGAATATGTGCACATTTTATTTTATTTCCCATGATATTTTTTATAAAATGTAAAAACAATATATGAATTTATAAAAATGGATAGTAAAGAGGCTGAATTTAAGAAAAAATAATAATCTCAGCGACTAACATATCCTCTACCAGATCTTGTACTTGGTTTTCTCTTTTTAGTTTTTGATTTGGTAGCCTTGATTTTTGTAGTACCGGTTCCTCTTCCAGTCGATATTGTTCTTCCGACATTTTTCTTTGCCTGGGCTTTTGCATATTTTGACCCAGCCCATGCTTTTGCCTTCTTGACTTTTCTAGTACCGGTTCCTCTTCCTGTTGATACTGTTGGCATGATTTAACAGAGAAATCCAACTATTTATTATTTACACATTGAATTAAAACAAGATTTTTTAAAAAAAAGAGATTAAAGGGTCACTGTTGAAGTGCCTCTTTGTGTGGTTATTTTTTGACCTTTCACTGAAGGTTGAGGAACATCTGGTATGTCTTTTACCTTCATTGTACTAGTTCCTCTTTTTTGAACTAGATCAGTATTTGGTCCAGCTGCGATAAGTCGTTCTTTCTGGATTTGTTTGAACGTCTCTCCCGCCCAGTTTTTGACATTTTCTGCATCTGCAGTTGAAGTGCCTCTTTTTGTGGTTATTTTTACCATATAGTGATATTTCTTATCTTGATCATATATTCTCGTAAGCTGATCAGCTGATAATTCATTACAATAGCTTACCTTTTTACAAAAATTAAAATTGTCACTTTTTATTTATTATTTCGGGAAAAATAGTCAAATGACAAAAATATATGAGAAAGTATCAGAAAATTTCCTAGAACTTGCTAGTCTCCAGAGACTCAACATTCTTTTTAAATTATTAGAAAGGAGTCGTAAAAGAATTGAGCCATTAGCAAAAGAATTAGATGCTACGAAACAAGAGGTTCATAGAAATTTAGTACGTTTAGAACAAAGTGGGTTAATAACAAAAGACAGGGAAGGTAAATACAGTCTTACAACTTTTGGACGAACGATGTGTGCTCAAATACCATCCATATTATTTTTGTCACAATACAGAGATTATTTTTCAGATCATGACTTTGGTGATATTCCAGTAAAGTTTGTTATGCGAGCGGGTCAACATTGGAAAAATGGAAATCTGTTTATAAAAATGCAAATAAGTACATTTATGAAATCTTATCGGAAATCCCAGCAGATCTTTTTGATCCCGTTGTTAAGAAAATTAAAAATGGTATTAAGTATCAATACATTGTTTCGGAGTCTGCAATTGTACCAGAAGGAAGAACAACAATGCTCAAAAAATCAGGTTTTTATGAATTAATGAAAAATGGACTTGTAGAAAGAAAAATGAGGAAAACTGTTCAGGTGGTTACTGTTTTAAATGAAAAAGAGGCATGCCTATTTTTTCCAAATAGTAATGGTGAAGCGGACATTACCGAAATGTTTTACAGTGATAATGATATGTTTCATGAATGGTGTTTGGATTATTTTAGATATTGTTGGTATGGTTCAGACATGTTTCAAGAAAGTAAGTTAAAAGATTGATTGATGAAAATTGAACCCATATAAAATCAAAAAAGCAGTTTCAAAAAAGGCTAAAAAAGTAAAAGAGTTGATAAAAACTTCTAGTGAAAATATAAATTCCAAATCTTATGTTGACATGATTTTTCAAGATGGAGAAAAAACTGTCGATTCAAATACATTAATTATAAAAGCTCAGAATCGAGTATTAAATTCTGTAAAGAATGGTATAGAATATCCTCCATTTGTTGACAAGTCTGAGGAGTTTTTGCGTAACCATGTTAATTCTAGAGTACATATTTTCGTAATGTATGTAGATTTAGTTGGTTCAACTAATCTAACATTATCGTTACCGGTAGAAAAAATTGTTACTATCGTAAGTTCATTTGCTCAAGAAATGGCGTATACTGTTACTCAATTTGGTGGTTACATGCTAAAATTTGTAGGTGATGCTGTACTTGCGTATTTTAATGCAGAAAATGAGCTAATTTATCCTGCTGATAATATAATAAACTGTGCAAAATCCATGTTAAAGGTCATAACTGTTGGTATTAATCCTATACTGACAATTAGTGGATATCCTCCTCTTGCAGCAAAGATCGGTATTGATCATGGTCAAAACATTATCGTTCGTTATGGTTCAGACATAAAAAAATCTCATGTTGATATTTTAGGTCCATCAATGAATATGGCAGCTAAAATTCAAAATATGGCTGAACCTAACCAACTTCTCATTGGAGAAGATGTTTACAATAAATTGCATCCGGAAACGCAAAAATCATTCAAGAAAAAAACATTCAGTGAAACAAAGTGGAAATATCATCATAGGGTAACAGGCAAATTGTATCCTATCTATGCATACACCATCGATGAAGTATCAACTGAAAGTGATTAAATGACAAAGTTGTCTTCCGACATTTCTAATATCGCATATCTTAAGAATGAAGTTATCAGGATGGCTGAAAAAAATGGATTTAATGCACCGTGTTATAAAATAATGCTTGATTATACCATTAATAACCTTCAATCAAGTGGCTTGGGAGAAAAATATTACGGATATCATAATATTGATCACTAGCAAATTTCCAATCTATCAGATGAAGATTTAAAGTATCTTTTTGTTTCAGCTATTTTTCATGACTTTGAGCCAGATAAAATTATTGATAAACCCTCTGAAGACAATGTTTTAAAAAACTTATCATCAGATCACATAATTAAAAATTTAATTGCACAATCAGGAACAGATTTTGAAATTATCAAGGCTATAATACTTAGAACTGCATATCCTTGGAGTGGAAAATTAAAAGAGAATGGTGAAAAATCTATGCAAAAATGTTTTGAGCTTTCTGAAATTACAAAAAATAACCCAAAAAAACAAGAACATTACACCTGGTTAGGTTGGTTGCTTTCAGTAATTGATCGAATGACAAGTTATGCACTTGGTAACTTTTCAAAAGCTATGCACGTAGCAAAAATGAATTCACATGCTCTTGGCTGGCATCCGGAAGTTCTGGTCCAGCGTTCTGTAGCATATTTTGATGATTTAGTTAAAAATGAGTCCAAAGTGTCTAATTTAGTTTTACAATGCCTCTCAAAAGAGATGAATGAGAATTTTATGAAAAATATTCAATGTTTTACCGAATTGCGCGACCAGGAAATTAAGAACCAAAATGACTTTGCAAGTAAAAAACTAAAATTTGTTACTAAAATGGAGCATATGAAAACTAAACAGGGTGCCAAAATTGTTAGTAGTTTGAATTCAATTTTCTTACAGCTACCAAGACCATTGCGATTTAATGAAAATAATTTTAGTGAATCATTAACTTATTCAGAAACCATTTTGACAACTTTACGATTGAATACTTTGGATGGGCCGATTGTTGGCTTTGCAAAGGGTGGACCACTAGAAAATTATAATTTAAGAGTTGAAATTAATGATTTGAATCATGGTAAAAGAAATACTATATTTTTGGAGCCAATTGCACTTAGTATGGGTTATTGGGGACTCGGTGCTGGACACGGATTAAGACAATCATTCCTGATGCAGGCACATACAATGAATTATGATTATCTTACAAGTTTTGCTTTTAGGGATGTTATTGCAAGTCGTGTTAATGGTATGGAGAAGGCGGAATTTGTTACAAAATTTGATCCTGAACGATGGGATTATTATCGTATCTCATTATGATTTTGATGCTTTAAATTATTGATGGAGCAGTGTATTTTATGACTACATATTTTTCTATAAGTGATGCGAATAAAATTCTCCCATCAGTAATTAAGAAATTTAATTATTCAAAAATGTTAAAAAATGAGATAATAAAAATGGAGAAACAAATGAGTTTGGATCTTACGTCAAAAACTTCTATGAAAGACTATATTATTCTGAAGCAAAAATTGAATGCAAAAGTTACTGAATTTTATCAGTCAATAGAAGACTTGGAAAGTATTGGTGTAGTATTGAAAGGACTTGAACAGGGCCTACTAGATTTTCCTGCAAAACGTTTTGATGAGGAAATTTGGCTTTGTTGGAAAGAAGGAGAAACTGAGATTAAGTTTTGGCATGAAAAGGATTCTGGATTTATGGGAAGAAAACCAATTAGTGTAAGTAATGAATCTTTAGTTTAATGATATCTGCTTGGTTTCGTGTCATTCGTATTCGTTTTTTACTTGCTTCTGTTATAGCAGTTTCAGTTGGTTTAGCCATTACTTGGTGGCATAGTAGTAACGTAACTGTATTTGATGCCATATTGACAATGGCTGGTGTACTTGCACTTCATGCAAGCGTTGACTTGTTTAACGATTACTGGGATTTCAAGCGTGGGATTGATACTACAACTAAACGGACAAAAATGAGTGGTGGTTCAGGTGTTTTACCTGAGGGTCTACTCAAACCTAGACAAGTTTATGCAGGCGGTATAATTTTTCTAGTAATTGGTACTATAATTGGAGTATATTTTGTTATTACAGACGGTATCATCATAGGGATAATTCTTGCCTTTGCAGTAGTTTCTATTTATTTTTACTCAACAAAAATTGTTAATTGGGGATTAGCAGAAGTTTTTGTTAGTATAAAAGGAACGTTAATTGTAATTGGTACTTATTTTATTCAAACATCACAAATTAATGAATCTGTAATATTGGGGGGGATTGTTGTTGGGGTATTATCTTCGCTTGTTTTATTTATTACGTCATTTCCTGATCATGATGCAGACAAGGCAAAAGGAAGAAAAACACTTGTTATAGGTATAGGAAAGAAAAGGGCATCTATTATAATATGGGTATTTCCAACTATTGTTTATGGGATAACAATCAGTACAGTTATCGCTCAAATCTTTCCAGTTGCTTGCCTAATTATTATTGTAACTTTTCCATTAATTACAATATCATATAAAAAACTAAAATTTGGTTATAATGACATAAACAGGTTAATACCAATCATGAGTTCAACATTAGTATATAGTAGAATAACTGGTGCATTATTTGTTGTTGGATTTTTACTGAGCTAATGCAGCCGGCTACATTATTTTTTGAACTAATTAGAAAAATAGATACTTATAGATTATAATTAAGTAATAATTGTGCCAGTTGATCCTGTTTGTGGAATAGAAATGGATGAAAGTCTTGCTCTCGTACATGAATATAAGGGTAAAAAATATTATTTTTGTTGTAATGGCTGCAAAAGAATTTTTTTGAAAAAGCCAAGAAAATATAAAAAAAATACCTAGAGAGGAAATGCGCCACACATACTACAAAATTTTGAATCTTGTTCTATCATATACTTGCAATACGGACATTTGAAATCTGAAGTGTGTAGTTTTGCTGGCATATCATAATATTTTCTAAACGTTAAATAATAATGAAGAGATTCTTTTGATCTTATAATTACATTTTCAGATTTTTTAATTTTTTTTAACTGTTCCTTAAAAAATCTATCTGGTATTATTACATTAAACATATTTTTTAATCCAGTAGTACCAGCCCCATCTTGCATGGCTGATTTTTTCCTCCAAACAACTGAGCTGGGAATTTTTTTTTCAAACGTTTTACGTAAAATCCACTTACCAAATTTTTGACCCATTTCATTCCTGACATTATGATCTACTGGTAAAGATTTTGCAAAATTCAGCATTTCGTTACTAAGAAATGGAGACTCGATTGTGATTTTTAATGATTTTCCAATTTTTTGCGTGGGAAAATGCATTATCTTCCATATTCGTTTTAAATTATCTTTAATCTCATTTTTATTCATTTTTAGAAAAAAATTATAACCAGCAAATAGTTCATCAGCACCATCACCTGTGATAATTGATGTATGTCCTTCTTTTTTTGCAGCTTGTATTGATAAATACATAACTATCGAATTTCTAATTTCTATATCGTTAAAAACCCGTAAAATTTTAATTGTTTCATTTATGGCTGTGAGTAACTCTTCATGCTCTACCATTTTAATTGTTAAAGGTAATTCAAATTTTTTAGAAATCAGTTGACAAAATGTTAGATCTGTTCCAAAAAATTCTTTTGAAATTATACTGATGGCACTGGTTTTTCTTGACTGAAGAAAAAATGCTAGAATACTACTATCAAGTCCTCCCGATAGTGAAATGCAAGGTGATTTGCATTCTGAAACAGATTTTTCCAAAATTTCGTATAATGTCTTGAATTTATTGTTCAATATGTTTACTGATAATGAATCAATAAAGATATTTTGAAGTATGTATTAATAGCAAAATATCATTATTATTCACTGTGTTCTGTTTGTTAATCATGTATTACATTTAAATAATTAATTAAGTAAATTTTATAATGCTATTACCTGCTGAAATAGAATCAAAGTCTCTGATTCCTGCATTACGTGCAATCTTGGCTAAGGATCTTGCAAATAATTATCACATTCGTGAAGACGAAATATCAAAAATGTTAGGTGTAACTCAAGCTGCAATTAGTAATTATATTCGAGGGACACGCGGTGACCCAAAACTGATTGAAAAACTTCTAGAAGATAAACAAGTTGCTGAAATGCTTGATGATATCAGTGACAGTTTATCATCTGATAAAGCATATACCCCTTCGAATTTGTCAAAATTTATTGGTTTGTGTAATTACATAAAATCAAGTTTACTGATCTGTGATATCCATCATAATTTAGAAACTGATATTGATGATGAGATTTGTAAAGAGTGTGAAAATATGCTTTTGAAAGGTCCAGGAAGCGTCTTTTAATTAATTTTTTTAATAATAATCTCTATTGTTGAAATCATATAACCATCATCTGTAATATCACTATCAACAATAATTTTTCCAGTTTTTGATTTTCCTTTTAATATATTTTCTGTAATTATATTAGCCACAGCAACTGTATTAGGACAAGTTTCTCCCTTTCCTTTGATACTAATTTCATCAGTATTTCCTAATATAGATAGTACCTCTAATGCAGTTATCATAACAGGTTCATTATTTACTAAAAATGGTGTTTCGTTGAATTTGTTTGCTGATTCTTGCGTTTTGATGTAATCCATCATGTATGTTTACAAGAAGTTTTTCGTTCTTTTAAATTTTATAGACGATTCGTCTATTCGAATTGATCTAATGAAATATTCTGGAAGTCCCCATTAGGTAATGTTCTTTTAATTATAATTGGTATTACTCTCTTGTTTAATTCTTCCATTGCAATTTCAAGCGATGTTGTTGCATTTTTTGGGATTTCGATGAAGCTTGGGGCACCATATGATAATTGAAGTGCACGAGCTCCCATTATACGTGCTTTTTCAAACCTAGTTAACGTGGGTGGCCCAGTACTTACTGGACCTTTTTTATTAATAATTTCTACTGGTTCATGTATAGGGTCATGCGCTATTATCTCCCGGTTTTTAATCACTTCACATTCTTTATCAATTATTATCTGATCTTTTTCCGATATCTTATCGTCTTTAGTTACTTCACTTTCACGTAGTTTTCTATATGCCTCGGTGAGTTTAGAATCATCATCGCTTGGCATAACGCTTGGCATAACAAAATCCATCAATGCGGTTATATATTCTACTAGTTAGATGATAGAAAATGTCTACTGATTCTGTTTCTATCATTAATATTTTTTTAGAGATAAAAGGAAAGGCAAGAATTTCATGCCAATTAAAACGACATCTTTCCCCTAGAACTATAGGATTGATTACAAGATCAATGCCAATACATGATAATGTACATCGTATGAACAAATCAGTTGTATACATTAAAACAAACATCGATTCTGGTATGGAACGTAAAAAAACTGATTTTAAGAAAGGTGATATAGCATATTTTCCAACTGGCGGATGCATTTGTTTTTTTCTTAACGATGTGTTAGATGGACAACCGATGACGCCAATTGGTAAATTGCTTTCTAGTATTGAAAACCTAAAGGATGTAAAAACTGGGGATATTTTGACACTCTATTCTGAAACCGTTTGATAAATATGATGGCCACTAAAACCACCAATTCTTTTCACAATTCCCTTATCAAGTGATTTTTGTAGGAATGAGTTTGCTGTAGAAATTTTAACTGATGTATTTCTTGCTAAATCATGTGCAGTAATTACATTAGTACTTTTGATATATTTTAGAGCTTGGGATTCATCAATTAAAACAGAAATCTCAGTCTTTGAGTCCTCACTTTTAGATTTTTTTCCTTTTTTTTGCTCTGCATCTTTTTTTTGTTGCGCTCTTTCTTTTTGTGCAGGTGATTTATTTTTTGATCCACCCATTTAATTTTAAATCATAATTCCTCTTTATAAACGAACAATTGTAAAATGATTTGTTTATTAATTATTTAATTATAAAAATCATTGATGGGAATTATTGCAAAGGGTGGAAAATGTCATGTTTCAGGGTGTGATGATGTTGGAGTACGCTCGATTAGTACTGCCAAAGTTGAAAATGCTGGATTAGATGTTTCATCTAGTGGGAAAAAATCAGTTCTTTGTAAGACACATTACAAAGAATGGAAAAAAGAAACTAAGGATGACAGATCATTAGAACGTGCAAGATATGATAAATTTTAAGAAAACCTAATACATAGAGAAAATGTGTATTAATTGTGCCAGTAAGAAAAAAGGGTAAACATGTGAGACGGGCTGATCAAAAAGCAACACGTCGTCGAGAGAAGCAAAAAAAACGCAGGTAATTAATCCAAATTAATGTTACTTTCTTTTAACAATTTTGCAAATTTGTCTGGAACCTTGATTACATCTGATTGTAATGTTTTGAAATATTTATCAAGTTTTTTATAGAGTCTTTTGTGTTTTCTTGGCTTTTGATTACTTAGAGCATACAGGGCAAGAATTGGAAAAGCGATTGTTGCATCTGCATAAATTGTTACTAAATCATTATGTGAATCTTGAACTTTGCCCCAGCTTTTACCTTCCTGTAAAGTTGCACCAGAAAGACCACCTGTATCAGGTCTCGCATCAGTAATCTGAATAATGTAATCTTGGCCACCATGGCCTTTTCTTAATATTTGATCAAGCAATGGACCGGTTTGCTGCGCTGTGTTTTTTGGAACGCCACCACCCAATTCAAGAATTCCAGACTTTTTTGAATTGTAAACTATCGCAGCTTGCTCTAAAATTTCGCGAACAAAATCTAAGTTAAATTGCTTATTTTTTAATCTATGAACTGCTAGATTTAACGCAAGTGAAGAATCTTTTATTGTTGAGACATAAACTGGGACATCATATTCGTATGCAGATGCTACAAAACTTTTTTCAGGAAATTTAGCTTTTTCCTTGGTAATTTTTCCTAGTACATTACAAAATTCAGCAGTTGTAAATGATTCATTAACAAATTTTTCTTTAAACATTTTTTGAATTACTTGATCTTGTATTTCCAATGTTTCATAATATTTTACGAAGATATCTCTAATACGTACAATTTCCTTTTCATAGAGCACATTATCATCTACATCATAATGACCTTGTTTTACAGGAAGCCCCCATGCAAAGTGATCTTCATGATAAACATTAGCACCAGTTGTTATAATCCAGTCAATAAACCCTTTTTCAATAAGTGTTTTAACGATTCCGCCAAAACCAACTGGTGTCATTGCTCCAGCCATAGTTAGGCAAATTGTTGTGTCATTCTCTATCATTTTTGCAAAAAGTTTTGACGCTTCACCTAGTTGTCGTCCATTAAAACCAGTTGAAGCATAAACGTCCACCAGATCTTCAATTGTCATATTTGAATTTAGTTTGATGTGTGGAATATCTCTACCTTCAAAATTATGATGATCCATAAAATCAATTTAAAGTACATAAATAAACTTGTTTTGTGATGTCAAGCAGATTTTATCATCGTAAACTAGCTAAAGAAGACGAAAAACCGCTTTGCTCATCATGTAATCAAATTTCACTTTATTATTGTACTATGAATGATGAATATTATTGCAGTAATCATATTTTAGGACATGATGAAAATGAATAATTAAACAATTTTTAAAAGACAAAAATGATAGTTTATCAATGGAAAAACCTGATCATAATTTAAGAATTGAAAAAATTGCAGAAATAATTACCTTTGATAACATATCAATTGATGAGCAGGATCAAAACAAACTCAAAAAGTATCATGATCTTGCTAAAGTGAATTATGGTCTTGATGATGATGATGCTATAGAGTTGGTTAATGAGGCATTTTTATACTTAAAACTAAAAGAAGGAATTGATATTGATCCGTTAACAAAGGGTGATCAATTTGGTGCTGGTTTTAGTTAGTGACATAAACATTCGTCAATTGTTTACATCACATTGTCTATAACTGATAACATAATTTCAAGAAAATTTTAAAAAATTTAATCACTAAGTATTATCTTAGAATAATTTTTGTAGTTAATGACCTATTTTATTTCTTGAAAAGCATTTTTGTAAGTGTTTGGGTTTTTTTCCAGATCTGATTTTATAGTTGCTTTTGAAAAATTATGTACTTTTCTAATATGTTCTATAATATCTTTACAAACTGTTTTACAACTCTTACACATGTATTTCATATCTATTATGATATATTCCCATATAGATACCCATGCATAAAATCGTTAAGACCAACGTTCAGGAACTAGCTAACTTTTGTATTATATTGCTAAAATTAATCAAATCCTAACATATGATTGTGAAGAATTTACCATTTAATTTCTAGCTAAATCTACTTAATGAAATATAAGACGTATAAGATATCTATTTCACGTGAAAACAAACAATATACAAAAATTCTTGGTAAATGAGAAAAAAACTGAAGAAGAAAATGAAAAAAAGCTAGGCATTAATGAGTTAATGGATAATTGATATCTGAAAAATTGAATAAAAAATCTTAACTTCTTAGAGATTATCTGCTAAAATTTAACAATAATCACATTTTCATAGTATTATGAATGATAAGGAAAAAATTGACATTCAACGCAGAATAGATTTTATCTCATCTCAAATTAGAGAGAATAGAATAGAACATGAAATACTTTCGAGGGAACTTAAAAAGATGTTAAAGGAGTTTGAGAAAAGACGATAAAATTAAAGTAACTACTATTATCTCAGAATATTATGAGTACGGATTCAATTCAAAAGACTTTAGATATTATTGATGATTTGATTGAATTTTGGCAACAACGTCACGCCGAAAAGGTAAGTAATACCAGTCAATTCATCAAGGATTTAGAACAAATTAAAGCATCATTAATTTCTTAGTATGATTTAGATTGAATTACACTTGTGCAATTTGTCATAAGAAGCTTGATTCAGAAGAATTATTACAAAAACATAAGGAATCTCACTACAAATTTATGGATGACTGGTATTATTTGAAAAATGACAGATAAGAAAAAAATCAAAGAATGTAATGGCAAGTATTGGTTTACCTGTACTAGATGTTTAGAACTTCTTGTAGAAGATTTGCGTGATATTATTAGACGGCCTAAAGATAATTAAAAAAAAATTAATGAATTAGTATTATCTTAGAATATTATGTCTGATAAATTTGAAAAATGTCCTGTCTGTCATAAGCAAATGTTATCACATGACCTAGCTCAAGTTAATCAATGTATGAAGGATTTTATCAAAAAATTATGTGGCAAAACTTTCTTTGATACTTGAAAAGTCAAAACTTAGCAACTAATCATTTCTAGTTTTTTTTGAATAATTAATTTTAATTAGATTCTAACTGGAATTAGTTATCTAATTCTGACTACTAGCAGAATATAAACGCCTTAAAATTTTTAGATAAGTACTATCTTAGAATGTTATGAGCGATAATCCAGAATGGAAAGAAAGAAAGGGAAAAATCGAGGGCTACTATCGTGACATCGGTCAACTGGGTATGAATGATAATGAAAAAATTAGTTCAATTAGCATTGTAAAATCAGGAGATAAATTAGTTGTTGAATTAGATGATGGAGACGGAATACTCTATGAAATAACTGAGGATTTGATAAATCCTTTCAGAATGATTAAGACCGTATCACAGAATGAGATAGAAAAATTTCAAAACTTGACAAAATGACTTCCTAGCAGGTTTTAGGATATGAAACACACTTGTCTAATTTGTAAGGAAAAATTTGACAGCATCATTTCCTTACGAAAACATATGAAGTCTCATCTTGTTAAATAAATTAGAAGAAATCAGAAAAATATTAACTTCTTAGATATTATCTGCTAAAATTTAATCAATGAGGATTATCTTGGAATATTATCAAAGTGCATGTTCACAATCATCAAAAAACCCACATGGTTTACATTTTGAATTAAGATTATCCATACATACTAGATGGGGTAGGATTTTTGTATTATATTACTAAAATTAATCAGATCCTAACACTTAATTCAATAATTCAATCTGTGTGAGATTATGCGCGTTTTACAGCTTCATTGTGATAGTATAGAATACACTCCAATAAAAAAAGAAATTAAGAAGTAGTTGTATGTTTTGTTGCTGTTGAAAATGATGACGATTCAACAGTAGGAAAAACAGCTATTGGTGAAATTCAGGAATCAATGAAAAAAATCGGTTGTAAGAAATTGTTGCTTTATCCATATGCTCATTTAAGCTCAGATCTCGCATCACCAAATACGGGTTTAAGCATTTTAAAAGAAATGGAATCATCCGCAATAGATATTTCTGTTACACGTGCGCCATTTGGTTGGACAAAGGCTTTTAGCATTAAAGTTAAGGGACATCCTCTTGCAGAAAGTTCTAAAGTTTTTTCTAAAGATTCATCTAAGGAAAAAACATCTACAGCGTTAGAATCAGAATCTAAGATCAAATCATATTGGTACATAATGACACTTGATGGCAAAATGGAGGAGATTGAAAAATTCAATTTCTCTGATCATAAACAGCTAGAAATACTTGCAAAGTATGAATCAGCAAAAAAAAGAAGTGTAGATGAACCTCCACCACATGTTAACCTTATGAAAAAACTTGCAATTGCTGATTATGAACCTGCATCTGATTCAGGAAATATGAGATTTTATCCTAATGGTAGGCTAATTAAATCTCTGATTGAGCAGTACGTTACAGATAAAATTCGTGATTATGGTGGCGTTGAGGTTGAAACACCAATCATGTATGATTCATACCATCCAAGTATGAAAAGTTACTTTAACAGATTTCCTGCAAGGCAATATAGTATAGATTCAGACGGTAAGCATCTTTTCTTAAGATTTGCAGCATGTTTTGGGCAATTTTTAATGGTAAGTGATTTTCAATTATCATACAAAAATCTGCCATACAAACTCTATGAACTTACCCGTTATAGTTTTAGAAGAGAACAATCCGGTGAACTTGTTGGCTTGAGAAGATTAAGGGCATTTACCATGCCTGATTGTCATGCATTTTGTAAAGATATTCCACAGGCCATAGACGAATTTATAAAAAGATTTGATCTTTCACGTGAAGTTTTGTCAGGATTAGGAATTGAAGAAAATGACTATGAAGTTGGTATCAGATTTACTGAGGATTTTTATAATAAAAACAAAGAGTTGATCAAACAGATGGTTACAAAGGTAGGAAAACCAGTTTTAGTTGAGATGTGGAAAGAGAAATTCTTTTATTTCGTACTAAAATGGGAATTTAATTTTATTGATAATTTAGGTAAGGCAAGTGCATTGTCAACTGATCAAATAGATATTGAAAATGCTAAACGTTATGGAATTACATTTACCGATGAAAAAAATGAACAACAGAACCCAATAATTTTGCATAATTCTCCATCTGGAGCTGTTGAAAGAGTGATCTATGCATTATTGGAGAAGTTCGCTAAGCAAATAAAAGAAGGCAAAAGACCACAATTCCCACTTTGGTTAGCACCTACGCAAGTAAGATTAATCCCTCTCAAAGATGATTTTCTAGAATTTGCTAGTGAACTTGCTAACAAGTTAACTGAGCAAAATATACGGGTTGATATTGATGATAGAAATGATACAATCGGTAAAAGAATTAGGGATGCAGAAAAGGAATGGATTAGTTATGTATTGGTTATTGGAGAAAAAGAAGTGAATACTCCTAGTTTGAGTGTACGTGATAGAACAACTGGTGATGTACGTCAACTTTCCACTGAAGACTTTGTAAAGGAGATTAAGGATGTAACAAGTGGTAAACCTGTTTCAAAATTAAACTCAGCAGTCTTGCTATCACAAAGGCCACAGATAATGGTGTAATAAAATGAGTTTTCTGGACCTTCACATGACAAATTCGCCATTGATTATTAATCCTAATGATGATTCTGAATCATTTGCTGTTATTTTTGGTGTACCATTTGATTCAACACATTCTTACAAACCAGGTTGTCGTTTTGGACCTAATGCAATACGTGATGCATTTAATAATATTGAAATTTTCCAGCCGGATTTTGGTATTGACCTTGAAACAGTAAATATCAATGATCTTGGTAATACCAAACATACAGTTGTTGCAACGGAAATGCTACAAATGGTTGAAAACATTACTTCTGAATTGAAAAAACAAAACAAACAATTGATTATTTTGGGCGGAGAACATTTGATTACTTTAGGAAGTTTTACATGCTTTCCGATGGATACAGGATATGTAGTGTTTGACGCACATTATGATCTAAGGGATCAATATGCAGACATTAAACTTAGTCATGCCGCATATCTAAGGCGAATAGTTGAAAAACGTGGTTCGGAAAACATTGTTCATGTGGGAGCAAGGGCATTTGTAAAGGAAGAACTTGCATTTCTAAAAGAACACAATATTGCAACAGTATCAGATAAAGAAATTCGTAATGGTGAGGGGACTAAATTACTCAAAGATATCACATCTACTTTTGACAGTCTTTATCTAAGTATAGATCTAGATGTGTTAGATCCCGCATTTGCACCGGGTGTTGGTAATCCCGAAGCTGTAGGAATTTCATCCAGAGAATTATATGATTTGGTTACAATACTACAAAACAAAAAGATAGTAGCTGCAGACATTGTAGAACTTAATCCAACTTATGATAACGGTTCTACAGCATCTATGGCTGCAAAAATGATATCAACAATTATTGCAATGAACCTAAGCAGGTGAGATTAGTGTTAAATAAATTACGAGATTCAGTACAACCACATCTTGAAAAATTAGGCAAAAGCTTTGCATCAACTGGCATTTCACCTAATGGTTGGTCATGTATAGGTTTGACCTTTGCGTTTGCTTCTGCATTCATTTATGGTTGGAATGTTGAATTCTCACTGATTATTGGTGGAATAATTCTACTTGTTGCAGGATTTTTTGATATTGTAGATGGGCAGGTTGCCAGAGTTTCTAAAAAAATTACTAGATTTGGCGGTTTTCTTGATTCAGTATTTGATAAGATAGCAGAGATTGCTGTATTTCTTGGAATACTGGTTGGTGGTTTTGCGGAACCGTATTTGGTATTTTTAGCGATTACACTTTCATTACTTGTAAGCTATACACGATCAAGGGCAGAATCTTTAGGTGTAAAGTTACAGGGTGTTGGAATTGGTGAGCGCGCGGAAAGACTTCTTGTAATTGCTATTATTGGAATTATCGGCTTTATGGAGTATGCAATAATTATTGTGATAATAATTGCAGGTATTACATTCATTCAAAGGATTGTTGTTACGGTAAAAGCATTAAGAAAATAATCTTATCTCATCTTAGAAATAACTTACTAAACTTTGAAGAATTTTTGAGGCGGAAAACTTTTTTTCGTTTTCTTGTTATCATTTAAAATCCAGAAAAACCAGTATTGATACAATAATTATCACAATTGGCACAACGTAATACTTACGAATTGGGTTTGTTTTGTCCATTTTTCCTTTTTCTAATTTATTGATAAGAAAGATGAATGATTACATGAGCAATAATCGTTAACGCAATAATAGAACCAATGAGTTTTTTTTTACTAAGTTTATCACAAATCATAAATATTCTAAGATCATAATCTGATTTAAATCGGTTCGTTATCGCCTTGATTCCTTTATGATTTTAGTACAAATGTACTAGAAAGCTTATCTAAGTTTAGTATGTTCTCTTCTTTTTGAAGCTGAACGAATTTTTAGAATCTTAAAGTGAATTGCACATGATATGCAATACCATTTTAAAACAGTTGGAGATGAAATGTAAGTTCCCTGTGCTCTAAGTTCCTTTGCTAATTGATGTTCAACTAGGCTTAAACGTGATGTGACTTTCTTTGCTTTGTCTTTAGGTACAGTTTGTCCACAATTTGTGCACTGAACTACACCAGAAGAACCTTTTCCACCTTTCTTTCTACCCCTACTTGCACGTTTTAATGGCATAAATTTTGAGTATTCATCCCATTTATAATCTTGAGTATGTTGAAACATTAACTAGATGAAATTAGATATTTTTTCACATTGTGCAATTGATACTATTTGTATAAATGATACAAATCATATAGTTCCTGGAGGTGCTGCATGTTACTGTAGTCTTATGGCTAAGACTCTAAAATTTGATGTTATCTTACACACAAAATTTGGTCCCGATTTTTCACTTTTTGATTATTTATCAAAGAAAAAAATTTTAATTGAAAATGCATTATCAGAAAAGCCTACTACAAAATTCATTCTAAAAATTTTATCCTCAGACAGAACTTTATTTTTGGAAAATAAATGTGATGCCATTAATTACACTCGCTTAAATTCTGATAGTGTATTAATTAGTCCAATATTTGATGAAATACCAAATGATGCTTTTGAAAAAATTAAAAAAGATGCTAATTTTGTTTTTTTAGATCCTCAGGGATTTTTGAGACGAAAAGATTCAGAAAATAAAATTTATCTAGAAAAAACAGACTTAGACTTATCAGGTATATCTGCCATAAAAATTAGTCCTGATGAGCTAGAATGCTTGACAAATCAACATGAAGATGCCGGTATGAAAGAACTACAAAAAAAAGGAATAGAAAATGTAATCTTAACTAATAAACAATACATATCATTATTATCAAACGACAAAATTTACACTATAAAACTACCAAATCTTGAACTTTTTGATACTACTGGTGTAGGTGATATATTTTCTGCTACATTTTGTTGTACAATGATAAAAGAGAATGATATTCTTTGGGCACTTAGCTTTGCAGGAGGTGCTGCACAGGCTGCATTAGAAAGTAAGCAAATTGGCTTAGAAAAAATCCCATCTAAGGGCGCGGTAGAGACTAATGCATATTATTTTTATAATACAATCAAATTCAGGCAGATTTAATTTTTAAACATCACAATTATATAGAAAAATTTTTACATTTTTCTATGGGTAAACGAAAAGTTCTAAACGAAAGTGCATTAAAAGAATTGCAACTGCCTCAAGAAGGTGAGATGTTTGGAAGAGTAATCAAGCTTCTTGGAGGTGAAAACCTTTTGGTAAAATGTGCTGATGGTGTTACTAGGAGAGGAAGAATTAGAGGAAAACTAAAACGCAGAGTTTGGATACGTGATAATGATATAGTGATAATTGCGCCATGGGAATTT
>JYMV01025309.1_pt1 | contig 31483 bp, 29 predicted proteins | sample 338911 | NCBI WGS metagenome assembly JYMV01 (sample SAMN03354496, study PRJNA234377) | hydrothermal vent metagenome | biome: Deep sea; feature: Hydrothermal plumes at the Eastern Lau Spreading Center, Western Pacific Ocean; material: Seawater | place: Tonga | collected 2009 | depth 2000 m m
CTGAAATGGTAAATGAAACTATGGTTAAAGTTAAAGGCTCACTAATGAACACAGGTATTGAAAGCTTTTTCAGTACTGTAATTGCTTGTAAGAAAGTGCCACTTAAAACAATTGAAAACTCTAAATCTAAAATGCTCAATATTAACGATGAAGAGGAGTTATTAGAGTTTAAATACGTATACCAGACACGTCTAACAAAAGACACTGTAAATGAGCGTATTCGTAGCCCTATGCGTATGTGGGGTATCAAAGAAACTTACATTGATAACAATCTACAGCATGTACTTAATAAATTACATGACTATTATGATGCCTAGAGCATTAAATAAAAAACAAAAACAATTGCTGAACAGATACAATTACTGTCAGCATGAGAATGAACTACCAACCGATGTGTTAAGACAAGTCTTAGACTTAAATAACTATGATGAGGTGTACATGGATGTGACAAGGTATTTATATGATACTTACGTACAACTAAATGGTACACCCATAAAAGAACACTCGTGAAGGGGTGTAGGTGTTTATGCAAATGCGCATGGTTTAGCCTGTAATGTCCGGGAGGGTTTTACAAATTAAACTTAAGAAGCTAGTCATGGGTAATGACTTTAACTTACCCAACTAATTCGGGAGAAATTATGAGTAATAAAATAGTATTATTGAAAGACTTACTTGAAAAATCATGCAAGAGTACACCTAAACTAAAGTGTGAGCTTGTAGCTGTTGTAGGTAAAGATGGTCACAGGATATCATTTCCTGAAGACATTGAAGTAATCATTAAATGTGGGAGTAAATAATGAAACAAGTAACTAAAGCAAATAAATACAAAGTTAAAAAACAAGTTTTCTTTAACTGGTATTTTAAAAATCAATCTAAAGAACAAATATCAGCATTCTTATCACCTTACCTATTAAACATAGCTAAGAAAGATGCAAAGTTTTCAATCAATGACTTACTTAAAGCAGCAGATTCAATACCATCTACCTTAATTGAAGGTGAGTGGTTAGGCACACCTAATGCTCTAATTAAATACACGAAAATTCAATTAATTAAATAATTATGAAAAAACAAGCATTAACTAACATTGCTCAAATGTGGCGTAAGAAACAGATAATTAAGACTGAAGTGCAAGAAGCATTAGGGGAATACAATCTATCTGAAACTGCTGAAGACATTTATGTATATGCAGCTACTACTAAAGTATGTATAGCCCATATTAGACAAAATAATTATTTTGCTAGTAAGTCTTTCTCAACCATTAAACGTGCTGTATTAGAATTAAAAGCATGTGGCTTAATAAAACACCAAGAAGATACTGTAGATAGACGTGTATTCTGGTTAATACCAACTCAGGAGAATTAAAATGTTTGAATACTTATTTGGGGCAAGTATATTATATCTAGCATTTTTAAGTTACTTAATGTGGGGAGAAGACTAATGGGAGCAAAACCAAAAGAATGGGTACTATCTGATAATAGTGTATGGACTGCTATGCAAGTAGCTAATTACGTAGGCATAAACAATTCGAGTGCTTACCATAGATTACGTAAATCTACAGATAGAGCTACTGTATTACGTAAGGCTGAAAATGTTAAACGCTTAGGTGGTAAACGTTTATACATATTAGACGATGGTAGCGAGTGGACTAGTAATATGGTAGCTAACCATACAGGCTGTCTACTGTCTACTGCAAGTACAAGATTAAGTACTTATACAGACCCTGCTAAAGTATTAGCACCACCACTGTATTACAATACTAAAGACAAGACAGTAACTGCCTCTGTCAAAGAACGTATGTATTATGACCCACTAGGTCATTGGGCATTATTAAATAAAGTTTTATAAATTCCTAACCCAATTATGTTTTTTATTACCTTTTGTAAACAAGGTTTTCAAGTAGTAAATTGGGTTAGTAGGTTATGTGGCTACTTGAATGGGTTTACCTTAGCGTATAGGAGGATAGTGGCTAAGCATGCAATAACACCTTCAATGTAGATTAATCTTCTGTTTCATGTCAAGTAATACCCCTACATGAACTCCTCGGTTAAGTCTACATCGGTTAAGCTACGCTACAGTTAGTCCTCTGATTCCAGTCAGAGGCAACATATTAAGTAACAGGGGGATACATGAGTAACTTACCAGAACTACCAAAAGATTACTGGGATAAAGTAGATAAACAACGTAAAGTGTTAGATAAACTACGTAAACGTATACAGGAAAAAGAAAATGCAAAGCAAATTTTGTTGGCCAGACGGTCAAGGTAAACAGTACTGTATATCTGCTGAACAAATGTTTAATGAAGATGTTGGCCTTTACCTTGCAGATGTCTGGGAAGAGGAGTATCCTATTCAATATTATAAAACAAAATTGAAACTTCTTGAGGAGCAAACAGACAATGAAAGTAACCTTTCAGGTAACACCAGTCCCAGCAGCGAGACCTAGAGTTACCAGATGGTCTACGTTCTATCCGAAGAAATACACAGCATTTAAAGCAGCTATGGAAATAGCTAAAAGCGATATACATTGCGTACCTCTTGAGGACAACGTATACGCTAAATTAGACTTCTTTATCCAGATACCAAAGTCTTGGTCAAAGAAGAAAAAAGAAGCCCATAGAGGCAAATTCTGCAACAATAATGCAGACATTGATAATTATTGTAAAGCCATTCTAGATTCATTAAATGGGAAATATTATGTAGATGACAGGCAAATAGTAATGCTACGTGCTCGTATGTTTTGGTCTACTACCCCAAGTATCAATTGTGAGTTTTTACCTATACAGGAGTAAAAATTGAAAGAATTAACTAAAGAGGAGTTATGTGAGGCATTAGCTGAAGATTACGCAGATAGAGCTGCAAAAAATGGAGCTAGTTATGATGAATCATACAACCATTATCTAGGCAGATGTTTAGCAAGAAAAACGCTTGATTTAATGAAACAATATAAAGTCCAAGGCTTAAATAGCTCAGGCTTTGTATTTTAAATGAAGTGTGCAGATATTTTATAAACATCTTGGGAGGGTTTACTCTTGAGGAGAGTCTATCTGCACAGCGCAAGTTTAACACAAAAGTTATTTTCATTTTACTTTTAACTCTTAGGAGCATAAAGCAAAGTTGACTAGCTGGACACTAGTAAAAATGTCCGCAAACACGATAAAGAGTGGCTTTAATTTCATTAACCATCTCCTATTATTAGCCAGTTTGAGAGCACTGGTGTGTAGAAGCTCTCACCTAATTAAACTACACCTGGGAGGGTACTATGAGTAAATCAGCAATAGACGGTGTTAAACGTAAATCAGACGCTAACGGAAACCGTATCAGTAAAAAAGCAACAAGTCATGGTACATACAGATGTACAAGACACCCTACTAGTAAAAGATGTAAATAAACTCTGGGTTCTCCGAACCCTTTTCACAAACAATTATATCTCTGCAGGATGTTACTACCTGTATGGATTTTTATTTTTAGTAACAATACAAAAAGGATATTAAATTATGAGTAATTTAAGTATGCAAGATGACGTTAAAGTCGAAGAGTTATCAACAGGCGGTGGTTCATTTCTATGGGATACAGGTATTTATGACTGTGTAGTAGACATGGCCTACTTTGATAAATCTAAAGGTGGAGCACGTTCATTAAACGTAACACTGTTAAATGATGCAGGTAAAAAACTTAAGCAAACATTTTATGTAACTAACCGTAAAGGTGAAGTAACTTACATGAATGCTAAAGGTGAGAAACGTTACCTTCCAGGTTACAGTGTAAGCAATAACTTAGCTGTTACAGCAACTGAAACTGACATTGGTACAATAGATGACGCTACTGAAGAAAAGATGGTTAATGTGTATGACTTTACTAAGAAGAAAGAAGTACCTACTGCTAAAGATGTAGCTGTACAACTACTTGGTAAAAAAGTTAAAGCTGCTATCTTTAAGCAGGTAGTTAACAAACGTGCTGATAATGGTACAGGCACATGGGTTGATACTGCAGAAACTAAAGAAGAAAATGAAATTAAAGATTTCTACTTCGCAGACTCAGGTCTAACAGTTGCTGAAAAAACTAAAGGTATTGAAGAAGCTATCATGTCAGTTAAATGGGCTGAGCGTAATACTGGTAAAGTTATTAACCGTGCTAAAGAAGTTGCAGGTGGTTCTACCACTACTGCTGCTAAGCCGGCTGGTAAGAAGTTGTTTAACTAAGGAGCTAGCATGGACATTAAACTAAATAATAATGACATTCATGCTGCTATCAGAGGCTTTCTACAAGAACGTAATATTGTAGATAGCTATACTGATTTAAGTATTTCATTCTCAGTATCTAGAGGAACTAATGCCGGTGCAACAGCCGAGGTTACGATTCTAGAAGCTAAAAGTGAGGTAGTTGAGTCAGAGGCAGTTACAACTAAAAAAATAGCTAAAACAGGATTATTTAACGATACAGCTGATGTTTAATCAACTTAAGATAATACTATCTACTATGGGTATCTCAGCAATTATTATTGCTGTATTGATATTATCCGTAGTAGCGGTACCTTTCGTACTTGGTATCGGTATTATGTTCGCAGTATATATTGTACTGCGAATACTTAGTGAAGATGTAGACTAAAGACTAGCACCTGACATTATCTCTAATCCAGATGGTATCACTAACTCATTAGCAAACATTTCTATATCACCTATCATAGGGAACAAGTTACCAGTTAACACACTAGTATTGAATATACTTTCAATACTTACCATCTGATTTCCTAAAAGTAATAATGCTACATTTACTGGTTTATCTTTAACTAATTTAATTGCTGGACGTTGTATACGAATCCAGTATTTAATAAAGAATAAGAAACCGTGGTCATTACCATATTGTAAATATTTGTTTAATGGGCGGTCATAACTAACAAACATATCAACCATGCTTGTATAAGCAGTTTCTTCATCAATTTTAAGTACTTCAGTATCATATTTGTATAAAGTATATCTTGCTACGAAATCACTAATCTGAGTAAGGTGCATAAAAAACTTAAATGTTGATGTTTTTTCACCCATGTATAGTTGGTTTACAACCTCTGATGGGGCACCCTTAAATTTATTTAGTATTTTAGAGCTACTAATCTTACCTTGCAGTTTACGTCTATACGTAAACTCATTCTGATTTATATCTTCTGTAATTGAGTTAAATAGCCCCATATCCATAAACTTAGCTACTTTACTGTTATTCATTCTGAATACTAATTTAGCACGCTTACGCTCTAATTGAGCTACTTGACTATGTGTAGGGTTTCCTAAAATCTTTAAATCAATTAAACGTAATGACTCTGCATCATTTTGATACATGTGTAATTCTCGGACACCTTCTGACCAAGTTTTATTTATATATCCGATAGGTACACCATGTAAGAAAGATGATACATAGTTACTTATAATATTCACAGCTGGAACAATAGGTATTCTAATAATAATAGTTTCTTTAACAAATGCAACAACTTCGCTAACACCTTTTTCAAACACCTTGGCTCTACGTTCAGCTACTGGGTGCTTCTTAAACACACTTAATGTGGATACTGATGGCAATTGGTAACCAAAAACTTGGTCTAAAAGTGTCATATCTACAAAGAACTGTTTACTCTTAGTCTTTTTATCATATGTTGCACGTCTAGTTATTTCATAACGTGTATATGCAGGTAATACATTAAAGTACTCATCTCTATTTTTACTACTTAATATGTTGATAAAACGTTTAGGGTTATCTTTGTAATGTTTTTTTGAATATTTATGAAGTTCTGTGATAACTCTAATGTTCATATCTTTAGAAGCTAACTTATCTTCTAAATTTGAATACATTGTTGCTAACACTTCATCAAATTGAAGATTTTGATTTAAGTGTTTTTCAACCATGCTATGTTTCATATGTATAGAGTAATCCGTTATATTACCCCAAGCATCAATAATAGGCATCATTGTGTTTTCATTATTAGAACTATTCATGTATTTTTCTTGGTCAGCCATAAAGTTTTGGAAAACTTCTTGAACAAATACTGGCTTAACGTCCCTACGAATAATTTCCATCAACGACATACCACCTGAATGATTTGCTGTTACTGATAAAGAACCTTTAACTCTTGGTAAATCTGGGTCATTTTTTCTGATGTAGATACCATAAGCAGTAGTTTGTAATCCTGCTATAGGCTTAACTTTAGAAATAAGTGTAAAGCCATCAATACGTAATTTATTAACAGTTTCTTTATCTGTTGGTGCGAATTCAAATGATATATCAGAATCAACCACAGTGGCAATATAACCTTGTGTCATTTGAGCAGCTGTATTATCAAAACCTTCAACTAAAGAACGATGTTTGAATGCTGTATGCATATTAACTACATTGATAATACCATTATCTAATTTATCTGCTGCAAATTCTTGTTTTGCAATATCTGCAACAGCTTTTTTAGTGGTATCCGTTGTACCTTGTATTGCAAGTAGTGTGACATAAATCTTTAGATTATCTACAACAGTCTGGTCAACTTTATCACTTGAGTTTCTACTAGGGTCTTTAATATAAATTAATTCAGGATTTTTAAACTGATTAATATTATCATTATTACCCGTTAACATAAAGTCAACTAGTGCATGTGTTTGTGCAGTGTAATGACGATTACTAGGCATACCTAATAAACCAGCATACTTAGTAATTTCAGTAGTTAAAGCTTTATCATCACTAAAGAAAGCTAATGCATCTTTTAAAGAAAAAGCTTTTAATGCTATTAAATCTGAAAAACTGGTTTTAAATAATCCTCGTGTAATAGCTTCTTTATTTTCTTTTGTTAGTAAACCTTCAGTTTTAAAACTATCAAGTAAATTTGAAATAATACTATTTTTATAAGCCTTTCTAGTCTGGTCAATCTTAGCATTTGATTCAAAGGTTAAACGTGTAAATACATTATCTTTGTTTCCGAAGAAATCACTTTTTAATGAGAACATGTTTTTAACAATACTTGGGGAAAACTTACGGTATTTATCTCCCAAATGAAACTGTAGTCTTGGGTGTTTATCTATAAAACTACCATATGCAACATACATTGCAGCAAGCTTAGTATCGTAAAGTAAATTAGCAATAAATGAGTTTACTTTACCATCTTTAGTAATCTTATCAACCATTGCAATATACTTTTTACCACCTACTTCAATACCTTCTTTAACAATAGTTTTAAAGAAGTCACTAACAATTTTGTTACTACGGTAGAAGTGTTCGCCTACTTTTAACTTAGTTAATGCAGCTTGTAAATATGATTTACGCTTCTCACTTATCGCTACAACATCATAAGTTAATGCAAATATTTGCTCTTCAATATTTTTAGGTCTATCTTTTCTATCTAGAATTGTAGACAGTCTATTAAATAAATTGGCTAACAGTTTAACTATTTTTTCAACTGGAGTATCTTTAGGATTATCACTCCATAATGGGGACTGTTTAGGCGGCATCTTACTAAGTTCTTTAACTAAAAACTTATTAGTTAATGCGTAAGCTAAAAACTCATCTAATACAGCATGTGGTTCAGCACTGTTTTTACCATCTTTAAACACATAGTTATATTGCTCTTTAGCGTCTGCAATTTCTGATGCTTTATCAGTCAAATATATAACGTTACCATTTTCGTCAGTATTTAAAAATACTTCGTAAGGTCTCGCTTTTAATTCAAAAGTGGCTTTAACTTCTCTACGTAATTTTCTAATTTCATGTTGAAAATTTGAATTACCTAATAAAGCACTTCTAGTTACTGCGTGAATCAATTCATGTACGTAAACCTCTTGCGCACTCTGTCCAGCATAAGTTAATGGTGATGTAGTATTAACATTAACAGTTATTTTATTAGTGCTTGGACTAATATGACCATCCATTCTAAATGTTACTTCATTAACCGTCACAGATGCTCTGTCTAGGTCATGACCTGCTTTACTTATAATATCAGTCATAACACGCGCTAAGTGCCCTACTTGAGTGTCCTTATCCGCCTCTGACATATACATTAAATCATCAGTGACTTCACCTAGCATATCAAAAACACTTTGTAATTTTTCACGTAATTTATGTGTTGTATATATGTGTTTGACTTTGCCTGTAACTTCATGTGCAATAGACCTTAAGATGGTACTATCTGTTGTGTCTGTTGTATCTTCTTGTTGGGTGCTTGTTTCTTCTGTTTCACCTTTCTCAACAAAAAGTTCTGGGTCTGTAACTTCTGTTATAGGGTCTTGTGCAAACAAGGTATAGTCAATAATATCTTTATCCCTTGCCATACCACCTGTAATAATTTCCTGTTTAGCTTTAAAAATTGATTTAGCTAAAGCTAGTGGTATATTTCGTTGCATAACAGCACTAAAGAAATTAATAGAATCTGCTGTTTTATCACTTTCCATTAAATCAAGTATAACTGCTGACTCGCCTCTGGTTTTTTCAGAGATAATTTGTTTTCTACTATCAACAGCAGCTTTGTATACACCAACAACTTTGCCTGTATCAACATCAATAATTTTATAACTAACAACTCTTCTAATATCACGTTTGATATCTACAATCTTTCGACCGTCAGGTGGAATAATGAATGATTTAATCGTACGGCCTGTTTTAGTAGGTATGTCATAAATTAGTACAGCATTTGGGCTAATATCTAAAACACTTTCTTCAATGTTATTAAATTCTGAAGAATGTACTCTGATATCCATGTCATGCAAACTGCTAATACCGTGTCTAAATACATCACCCTGTTCAGCAAGAGCAATACTACCAGTTAAAGTAGCTGTCTTAAATGTGTCCAAAACACGTCCTAAGATGGCTACAGCCATTGGCTCATTCTTTAGAGTTTCCTCCATTGAAACCTTGGTATAACCTGTTTTAGGTGTAAATCTAATAGCATCTTTGTGAGCTCCAGTATAAAACCTGATACTTGCTTTTTTAATATTAGTCTTTAAAGGTACTACTTTTTTCTTTTGACGTTTATAGTAAGCACCTACAACTGCTTTAATTTTATTAGTACCAGCTTCTTCACCATATACTTTTATAGCTAATGTGTAGCTTAGCGCAATCATTGCTGATATTATTTTATGTTTTGCTCTATTAATCAAATGTCCAAGTTTTATACTTAATTTTGACTTTTTAATCTGTTTAGTAAAATTCTCACCCATATGACGAGCTAAGTATTCTTTAGCGTCTGTTCTATCTAAACCAGTTTCCTTTTCTACCTGTTTTAATAACATATCCATGAAATCAGTTGTTTCAAGAACATTGATGTATACATGAGCATACTCGTGCGGTACAGTATCTAACTTACCTTTAGAACTAACTTCAATAATACTACCAAGAGCTTTACCTAATACTTCACGCCCAAAACCATCAATAACTGTTTGTACCTCTTTTAATTTAATTTCTGGGTATAACTCTTTAAGTTTTTGCTTAATGATATTGTAAGTATCTGGGTCTTTTTCAATACCCTCAAACATTGAATCATATTGATACTCTGTACTATCATCTAATTTATTTAAGAACTCATTATCTTTAAAGTCGCCTTGTGCGTTAGCTGCTGCATCTTCTTCTGCTTCTAACTCTGCTTGCTGTTGTGCAAGTTCTTGTTGGTATTTTTGAAACTCTTGGTTGTATTGTTGATTTAAAAACTCATTATCTCCAGCAAAAACTCTATTAAAGAATTCTTCTTCAATTTGTTCCATTATCCAATCAATATCTACATACAAATCTGGATTACTACCACCTTGCTCGTCTACTGGAGAAATACCTAGAGGTGCTAAATCCTCCAACATTTCACTCATAGGTATTCCATCAATACCTGATTGTAGCTTAGCGTTTTTAGAATAAAAGCCGGGTACAGTTTTAGATGTAATACCTATACGTCTAAAATCACTAGCTATCTCAGATTCTGGGTGAATTTTGCCCATAAACATTCTAAGAACAGGTTGTATAGATTCTAAACTAGGGGCTTTAGGCTCAACTAACTTAGGGAATACTTTCTTGCCTGCATCAAAACGTTTAATAGCTGTACGTAAGTCAGCTACTGTCATATTACTTGTATCAATATCTCTTGCTTTTGCAAGTTTTTGTAATTCAAATTTCTTCAGTGTTTTACTAAGTTTAGTAGGTTTACCTTCAGCTGTTTCAAAGCCAGGTAACTCTCCCTGAATATTTGGAATATCTGAGTTTTTGTTAGTGTCATTACTAGATGTTTTAGTTTTAGGCTTCTGTGTCTTATTCTTTAAAGACGAAATAGGCATTTGCTCAACGTTAGCATCTTCTAAAGAATAACCTGCATTTTTAAGTAAATTCTTGTGCGCTTTAACAGTGTCAATACGTGTATTTAACTCACCAATTATTTGAGATATTCCTAACTCAGATAATTGTATTGCTATGCGAGCTTCTTCATTTGAATTACCTTGTGCTTTTTCAAGTTGTTTACGTAACTCGTTAGCTTCAAAAGAACTTTCTGCGTATTCCTCGTTAGTTTTGTCAATGTCTTCTTGCGTTAATTTAAGATATGGTGCATCAATATCTATAGCATCATCAGCTGTTACAGTTTGACTGTCATCTTGTACGTATTTATGTAGACGCTTTAATGTACCATCTAAAATGCTATGAGTATTACCGATACGTCCAAAACTACTACCATATGTTTTAGACACACTAACCATGTCATTAACCGTACCAAAGTACGCATCAAAGATAGGTAAAGCATTTGGGAATACCTCAAGAACTTCTCCTAATACAGCTGAATCAATATTTATAATCTGACCTAATGCTGCACCAACACCCATTCTTTCAAATGTATTACTTGAACCTGGTGTAGCTCTACTACCTATCTTAGGTGTTTTACTATCTTGTCTAGTAGTGCTTTTACCTAACTTTTTCGCTTTAGTAACACGCTTACTTTTAAATTTAATAGTAACTGCGTTATCATCTTTTTTACCACGTTTTATTAATGGAATCGGTGTTGAACTAGACTTAGGACCGTAGTACGAAGGTAAATACTCCATAGCTAAACGTTTAACTAATACTTCAATAACATCTTGTGGCACTTTACTTTCAGGTGGCAAGTCATTAACTTTTAGATAGTATTCTTTAGCTTGTTTAAGTTTACGTCCAAATAACATGAACTCATACTCATTAGCTTTAACTACGACACTAGAACTTTCACGTAAGCCACCGATTAGTTTATCCATTGTGGAGGTCATTGCAGGTGTATAAATACGTACAACTGTAAACTCTAGTGTTTCAATTGTCTTACGTGGTAAGACATGTTGTTCAAGCTCACCCGCTTTAAGTGCTTTGATAATGCTAGTTGCTTTTTGTTTCTTGGCCCTCTCACCTTTAACTGCTTTCTTAACTACACCTACTTGTTTGAAGTTTAACAGTGCTGCTAAGTTGTTTGAGTAGTCTGCAACCTCGTTCAAAATAGTGGATTGTTCTGCTGAACCTTCTTTAGTAGCATTGTATCTACGCTGGAAATCAGCAAAGTCTGTGTATATATTATCTGTAATATCCGCAGCAATATTATTGATAATCTTAAAGATGCTTGCACCATACACACTAGTCATTACAGGGGCTTTAGCTAAATCTCTTGCTAATTTTTCTAGTTTTTGTTTTGCCTTGTCAAACAGTGTTCCTTGCACACCTTCTAAAGCGTCTAATTGCTCTTGCTTTAACTTTATCTTGTTATCTTTGTTAATCTTTTCTATGTATTCAGGGTCATTGAAAGACTCTACAATACGCATAGATAGCACTTGATAAACGTCAAGGTCACCGGCTTGTAAAAACATATCATATGTTTCAGACTTATCAACATTGATACCAACACGTTTTAGTGATGAAACAAGTTCATCAACAATTGCAGCTTTAAACTCTGGTGTATTTTCACCATAAATTTCTTTAAAACTTTTAAGCTCTTTTTCACTTAATGATAAAAATTGTAAAAGTGAAATAGCATAACCATTAGTGATACCATCAATTTCTAAGCCTATACGTGTGTCAAAGACACCGTCAGGGTCATACTCTGTCAACGCAATAATAGCCTCTAGTATGTGCATACTAGGTGCTACATCATTATCTTTATTATCTTTAATAAATGCTGTTAATTTAGCATTAAATTCTTTTTCCGTTATATCACCACGTGATACTGCTTCTACCAAATCCTTCGAGATTTCAACGTATTTATCAAAGGCAGTTAAGATTTCAGTTAAAGGTTTTTTGTCTACGCTAAAGCCAAATGCTTGCGCTACAGCTATCTTAAACACTATTCTAGAAATACTCTGTTTTTTATCCGTGTCTAGAGATATTGTTGAAATTGCTTTAATAGGTAAAAATAGTGCTCTATGTATTTTACTGGCTTGACCATTAATAGTATTACTGACAATACGCAATCTATGCTGTACTTGAGCTTTAAATCTGAAGTAGAAAGACTTGTACTCACCGTCCTCTGAACCTTCTAGTGTAATATATTCATCTACAGCAGCAAGCTCTTGTTCTTTAATCGCATTAGAAGCTTCAATACCATCAACATGTTCAACATGTGGATTTATATCATCATTCATATTAGCGAGTAAACGTCTATTTATGATATTAAGAAGCTTAAATAAACCAAGCTCTCCCTTTTTACCTCGCCATTCTACATTTTGTAACTTTTCAATTAAGTTTCTTACAAATTTTGGTAATAGATGTGGACTACCTGTTGCACGCTCTTGTACTGTAGTAGATGGTTCATCCAGAATATCATCTAGGATAGTCTGAGTACCCATAGTAGTTTTTACGTTATCTTTACCTTCTTTAATAAACTTAACAATATTCTCAAATGCTTTATGGTTTTCAGGCAGTAACTTAATAGTATTAACTGACGTATAACCATTAATTAAACTAGATGCTACTCGAGCTAAACTTAAGTTATCTTCTGTTTCATTTATGAATATATTACTAAGTCCAGCATCGGCACGTTTTTCTGCATCAGCTCTCAATACAGCAAGTTCTTTTTTCCTAGCCTTAATGAAATCTCTATCGCCTTTAGTAGGATTAAAATAATTTTCCCACAAAGAAATATAATTTTCCCAGGTTTGTTTTTCTTCAGATAGTTTCAAGAAAGCAGTGTCAACAGCTTTTTCAGCTTTCCTTAGTACTGCTGGAATTTTTACAATATCTTTAGGACTTATACCTTTAACAGTTTCTCTCCATGAAACCAGTGGTTTAACCCCAAAGTGTTCAGATGGAAATTCAGTGTGAGTAATTGATATAAAGTTTGTTGTTCCTGCTTTTGTTACCGTTGCAGGCATTTGCTCTAAAATTTCTAATGACATTTCACCTAAAGCAACTATTAGGCGTTCCTCAATACTAGAGTCTTTCATAATACTAGTTGGGTCTTTCATAAGTTCAGAGAACTTTAATTTTGAGTTAGCTCCGATACTACGCATGTTTAGATAGTTGTAAACAATTGGGCCTAGTGACCTTGAACCATTTCCGTAAGTAATACCCATATTTCCAAAAATAGAAATTTCTTCAGGTGTTACGTGGGCTTTTCTATCACCTTTAAGGTACTGGGCAATAGCCTGTGAGTCCATAAATGCAGATTCACCTTGACTAATCGACAACCATTCTAATGAACCCATCATCATAGCAAATAATACAGTGTCTGGTAATTTGACATTTTTACCATCTTTAACATACAGCATACCTAAAGGCTCACTATAGTTAAATACACCTACTTCATCATATTTTTTAGACTGTTTACCATCAACATCTGCAACAATACTGTCTGTGTAAGTAGCTTTAAAATGTTCAAAGGTCTTTACAATGTAACGAATATATTTTTTATCTGTAATACCTAAATCTATTAAACCCCCTTTAATAATTTCAGCTGTTAAGTTACCATTATCTTTGTCTTGTGCATAGACAGCTAATGACAATCTAGTGTCATCCTTAACTCCGAATATATCAGTTACAAATATGCTATCTTTAGCTTTACTAACAATTTTAATAAAGCTACCTTTTAAGCGTTCTTGGGCATTTAAGAAGTGTTGTTTAGCTACAGTTGTTCTACTATCTTTTTTGCGACTTTGAGCATCTTTTACAGCTTTATCAATCTCTGCTGTGATACTTACAATATCACTATTAAGTTTAATAATAGCTTTGCTTGCTTGTGTAGAAGTAACTTTACCTACTACTTCTTTAGCTTCCCATAAGTTAATGTTAGCTTCAATTAATGCTATTTTGGCTTTAAGTTCTTTTAAGTAAACAGTCTCAAATACTTCTTTACCATTAGCTTTAAGCTTTTTAATATACTTAACTACTTGTTTACTCTCGTAATTCAACTTTTTAGTAGCTTTATTGACAGCATCCATAAATGGTTGTAAAGCTTCTTTGACAGTCTCACCCTTACCTAAGTTGTTTAAATCACCTATATCTTCAGGAGGATTAACTAACTTATTAATTTGTGCAATTAATTTATTATGTTCTTCAATTTCTTCAGTAGTTACAACTTTGTTTTTTGTAGAGTCTTTATACTTAGTTAAAGCATCTAATGTGGCTACACCAAGTTCAACCTCTAGCTTTAATAAGTTAATTAATTTATTACTATTTTTAGCATTTATAAACCAGAAATTCTCACGGTCAAAATCTTTATAACCATCTTTTGTCAATGTGGCAGTTTCCTGTCCTTCAGGTAAAGGTCTTTCTGTAATAATTTCTAATGTTTCTTTATTTACCCAGACATCTTTTTTAAGCTGCTTTGACTTAGCTACTGCTTTATTAAATGCTACTAACTTAGCTTGTAAACCTTTTACAAAGTTTTTTAAATTTTTAATAGAAAGTGTGCCATCTTTTGCGTCTTGTTTATACCCCTCATAACCTTGATAGCCTTCATCACCATATAAAATTTCACGGTTAACTTGACTAATATTTTTATTACCAACAGCTTTATCACGTCTGGCTTGCTTAGCCACCATTTTAGCTACTAAGTCGTATAGTGGCTTATCTGTGTCATCTAATGCGTCTCTGTCAATATTTTTAAATGATTCAGTTTTTAATGAGTATAGTAAATCTGAGTACTTATTTTTTGTGTTGTTTACTTGTTTAAATTTCATTCCAGAAATTTCTTTAACAAATGGTTCCATTTTTTTGATTGAATCATTTGTTCTGTTTAACTCAGTTTCTAAGTCTTTAACATTAGCTTCTTCAGTAACACGTTTTAACTGTTTCTTAATTGATATGAGGTTCTGTACTAATCTTTCTCTTGCAGCTAATACTCCTGCGATTATTCTAATCTTTTCGTCATACTCAACATCTTTATCACGAAGGACTTCAATAGCATCTAACGCGGACTTAACAATTGCATCTCTATCAGAAGACTTTGTAATAGATAAATTTTCAATATCAACAATAACATGTTGGTAGTCAAAACTGTCTAAAGTATCTTGTATTGCAATATTAGTAACTTCATTTACAGACTTTTCGGTACGCTGCTGTGAAGCTAAGTTATCAATAAGTAATCCTAGATTATTACGTTTCTTTTCTAAGCGTTTTTTATGTTTAGGGTTAATGTCACTATCTTCAATTTTTTTAGATATAGCATTGATTTGTTTTATTATTTTTTCAACATGACCGCTAACAACTTCAGTACTTTTCTCATCTGCTTTTTCTTGTGTTTCTTCTGCAGATTTTGAAGCTTCTTTTTCTTTCTTAAGTATTTTTTCTTTTTCACCTACAATAGCTGTTTCATTAGCTTCTCTGTTTGAAGGGTTACTGTCAGTGGTTTTTTCAACCTTTCGATTAAGTTTATCTTTTTCACCTTTAGCATCAAGAGCAGCACCATACTGTTCTGTTTGTAATTGTGAATCTACACCGCCTGTTTTAAAAGAACTAACTGCTTTATTTAAGCGTCCTACAAATTCACTATTACCTTTACCTGTTGTGTCACCTTTATTACCAGTATTATTAATACGTGCAATTTCTTGGTTAAGTATAGTTTGTCCTTCAAGATTAGCAATTTCTAGAGCTCTGAGCTTATTAATATGAGCTTCTTCTTTAGGGTTAGCTTCAACAGCTGCATCAAAAGCTTCATTTAGTTTTACTAAACGTTGTTCATGTGAATACTGTTCTACTTTGTCATCTTCAGAAGTTGCATCTTTATCTGTTGAGTCTTTATCTGTTGAGTCTTTAGCAGTACTATCAGAACTTTTCTTTTCAACTACTACTGGAACAGTAACAGCATCATCAATTAATTTTTGAAGTGCTGGAGATATTGCTTTTTTCTTACCTTTAGTTTTCTTGAGTTTATTGAGCTCTTTAATAGTAGCTAGTTGCTGCTCTTTCTGTTGTAAATAGTAAGCTTTACGTGCTGGGTCATTTTTAATAGCAGCATCAAAAGCTGCTTCAACTGCAGCTACACTGTTAGCATCAGAACTATTTTGTAAGGCATTAACTACGTTATTTAGCGATTCCTGGATACTTTCTATTTCTTGAGTACTACGACTGCTATTATTAATAATCTCTTGATTATCGGCTTTCTGTAGAGCATTAGAAATATGAATTACTTTGTTCAAGTTATTCATTGAATCAAATTCTTCAGGTAACCCAGCTATGTCAAGATTTAGAGCATCAAATTCTTTTACTAAAATTTTAAGTTCTGCTTCTGCTTCTACACTGTGTTCTCCAGACTCTTTATTACGTGCATCTTCGGCTTCTGTTGCAATTTGCTCAGCTGCTTCACGTATAGCGCCTTTGTCACCTTTATACAAACTAACAGCTTCAGTACCAGTAGTTACGGTTCCTTTAATAACACCACCACCTAATACCGACTTAATGAATACACCTACATACTCACTAAAAGCTTCGTCTGAAGTAAATGCTGGTAATTCACCATACTTAACCATGTTAATTACAGAGTTTTCTACGACTTGTTGAAAAGTTTCTGTAAGACCCTCACCTAAACCACCTTTAGCAGTTTCAGTTAATACTTTACCAGCAGAATTTACAAAACCTTTTTTCCTTAGTTCACCTTTAAAACGTTGAACAGCAGACTTGGACAAACCTAATTGTTTAGCAATACTTCTAGGAACAATTGAATCTAAAGCACCAATTACAATACCACCACCTATAGATGCAAGTTGAGCATCTCTACCTCTATAGCCAGCACTACCTAAATCACCATATACACTACCACCACCTATTCCCATGTAGAAAGCATTACTTCCGATAGCGGCACCTGTAATCTCTCCAGCAAGTAAAGCTTTACTTTTAACTGCTTTATCTGCTCCCCACTTCTTCATTTTGTGTTTTAGAAAACTCTTAACACCTGTAGATACTACTTTACCACCTATACCACCACCTGCTATTGATGGGATAAACTCACCTACTCCCGCTAATATCTGTCTAAAGACCATGTCAGGATTTGTCCAATCCATGTTCTCAGCATCCCAAGCAGGAAGTTGTGCACCATTTTCGTGAGCTTCTTGTATATTAGTTTGGTATTCTTCTAACATAGCATCAGCAAAATCTACGTCACTCGTGTACTCATGTATTAGCGTCCATATAGCGAATGGGGGGACTATTGCACGTATCCACTTAGCATCTTTAGTAACATCAGCGGCTAAAGCAGCTAATCCATAACCAGCCGCTTGTATTGAATCAACACCAGCACTTAAACTCTTAGTAAAAACTTCCCAATAACTATCTTTTGCAAACATTACCTCAAGTTCTTCTGCAGTAAATCTATTAGTAAATTTACTTTTCTTTTCTTTAAATACCTGAGGTAATGGTGTTACTGTGATTTCATCACTTCTTTTCTTTGCTGCGTCAATAGCTTCCTGTTCAGTACTATGCTCACTGGTTGGAGATACTTCATTATTGATAAGCATTTGAGCAACTTCATCATCACTATACTTTTCACCTTTCCAGATAGTAGGTACATTAACCCACTTACCATCCATTTGTAATGTTATGGCTTTTTCAGATACAACTTCACCATTTAAACCAAATGCTGCTCTACCATGTTGGGTGTACCCCATTACTTCATGGTCTCTTGATGCAGTTGGTGCTGTAAAGGTATCGTATGCAGTTCCATACTTAGCTTCATAAGCTGAACGTATAGCATTTTGTTCTACTGTGTTTTCAAACCACCTAGTATTAAACTCAGGTGTGTTCATTGCCTTATAGAGGTCTACACCTGTTTCTGGATTAATAAATGAGTTAACTTTAGTTCGTTTATCAGTCTTATATTTCCTACTAAGTGGGTCATACGTTACTTCACCACTATATTGTGCGTTATCTCTAAAGCTTTCAGGAGCCCAAAGTTGGTCTTCAAAACCTTCAAATTGTTTACCTGGCATATTTGAGAAAGTGCCTGAAGATTGGTCGTATTCACCTTGGCCTTCTGTTAGAAGATTTCTAAAGCGATTATCTGCTCTACGCCCCATAGCATGAATTTGGTCAACAGTTACTTCATTTTCAGGTACATTAAATAGACGTGCATAATGTTTACGCTGTGAAGCTCTAATTTTATTCTTATCGCCTTTATAAGAACTATGTTCCCAAGTGTCTAGACCTAGTGCACGTATACCAACGTCTTCACCTTTAGCATTCTGTCCCATGATGGAATCAGCATCTGCATTTTTATTGAATAATGAATTATGTTTAAAAGATAATTCAGTTGAGTCATTAGCATTAAGTTTATTTTGGAGACCTTGGTAATCTCTATCTGGAGTTATTGCTAATTGTTTGCTATATACAGCGTCTTCAAAAAGTGTTCTTTTAGCATTTGCTGCGCTTGAAAGTTGTGCTTGTTTCCGTGCAACTATATCGTCAAAAGACTCATTACCTAAGTAACTCATGCGCAATAATCCTTAAATTTGTTATTTTATAGTAGTGCTTATTGTGTCTGTACTCGTACCCTGGTTTTTACCTTTTTCTAATATCTTATCCTTATAATATGCTTTAAGAAGCCCATCAAAGTATTTGTAACCAGCTTCATCATTATTCTCATCTGAGGTTTTTCCATTACTAAAAAAGTGCTCATCTATCATATCTATATCAAATACAGCATCATTAAACATTAAACGTCTGGCCATATCAGCATCTTTACCTAAGATTTTCCGACTTTTTATATACTTATCTGTAAGAGATGTGAAATCCTGTGCAGCACTGTCAGAACCTGGCCAGAAAGTTGTAGTAGTTTCTACACCATCTTTTTTAATCATTGTTGCGTTTAAATCCGCACGTGCTAAAGGTTTTATTTTATTTTTCTTTCTTTCTGCTTTTGCCTTTTCAGCTGCTTGAGTTTCTGCTAACTTTATATCGTACATACTTTTAATTTTTGCTTTTTCTCCAAACAGTGCTATTTCAGTAGCATCAGCATTAACAGCTTCTCTGGCAGTATTAACCCTAGACATATCTAAAAAAGAGTTGTCAGCTGCATCTATAAAAGCATCTGCTTCTAATGGTCTATCTTTATACCGCATTAAATCAGCTACAAACTGGTCTGTTTCACGAGCAGTTCTGTCATCAGCATACCCAGTGATAGCATCACCAATACCACCAATACCAGTACCAATCATGCCACCTGCGTCATTAAGAGCATCTAAAATACCTGAACCACTAGTGGGAGCTATATTCTTCCAAGTTACTGCTGCCATACTATCCCCTTAACCTAAGTAAGTTTTTACTAAGTTGCCCATATCACTTCTACCTTGTGCTGCTTTCCAAGCATTTTGGTTAGCAATTTGGTTATTAACAGTAGTAGCTTGTGAGGCATAGTTCTTATTCCACTGTTCTTTTTGTGAAGCTAATTCTTGTTTGCCTAATTTAACATTTTGTAGTCCTGCCCATGCTCCAGCTAATGAACCTAAGCCTCCCATAATGGAGCCTACACCTTCTAATGTACCAGTATTCCAACCAATACCGCTACTTTTATTTCCATTTAAACCCTTTAAATATTGTGAATTAGCATCCGTTTGGAATGATAAACGCTTATCAATAGGAGACCCCATAAAATCTTTTTGTTGTAAGCCCGATAAGTTACCATAAGCATTGATATATCCTTGCTGTGCTTGTTGTGGGCTTGTAACGGCATTAGTATTTATATTCCATGAATCTTCATCATCAAAAGGCCATCCCATAAAATTCTCCTAAATATTTTATATGTTAAATAATCGTATCTATATCATACATCAAAGTAGATATAAGATGTTAGTTTTTGTTTTATGCATACTGTGGTACATCAAACACACTATTGATTTTTTGTTCATAGTCATAATCCATAAAACCAATTTGATTAAAGTTTTCCCAATAAGCCATGTATTCAACAGGAGACATTATACGAATAGTACCTCTAACAGATTCATTGACAAGATTTATAGGCTCACCTTTATAATCTAAACGCAAAGCTTTACGTATTGCAGCTAAATCTTCTATACCTGCATTGTGTATAGCTAATGCATTTATTTTTTCACGTTCTATTTCACCTAAATCTTCTTCTGTTATTACTGTTATTACTGTGTTCATAATGTCTGCAAATGAAGAAAACAATTGAGCTAAATCAGAAAATACAGAAAAGTCTAATTCTTTTACTCCACCATATTCCCACATTAGGTAAGCACCTACAATCATTGCTAATTCAGGACTTATCTTTTCAGCAACCTTAACAACAACTGCTCTAATGAGCATTTGTGTAAACATCTTCTGTGCAAAGTGTGCCACCATTTGTTGGAACGTCATAGCTGCAATGTGTGCAGGAGGAAAGAATATAGCAATGACAATTAGTACTATTTGTATAATCTGTAGTAACTTAGCCCACCAAGGGGTTTCAATAACTTCATAGTGTGCAACATATAGTGATACATGTGCTGCAGCTAGGAACAAATGTGTCATATCACTGTTAGGAAACGTTTCAACTAAGTCATAGGAAAATGGCACCATCAAATCATTTTGATTTGCGATATTAAACTTAACCATTTTAAATTGAGTTGTTGCAGCATCCACAACACGCAGCATAGCAATAGGCGCATGAAGAGTATATTCATTAAGTCCATTAGCTACAACTTGATAGAAAGTAAACTTTTGACCGTTAGTTGTTTCTTCTTCTGCTCTAGTTACAATTGTGAGCTGTGAGCCATCCATGTAGAACGCAGCGTCTGGTTTCATTATATTATCACCATGAACACCATCTCTGTCGTATAAAGTTCCTCCATAGGTAATACGTTGAGTTACTTGTAACCAACTAGAAGCTTCTGAAGAAGGTGTACCTGGAGCAGCAACACCACTACCTGATACATATGAATTAACTTCAGTTAGATTATCTGCTTTATATCCAACATTGTATGTAGCTTTACCTGATGAAACATAATAAGGCTGAATCAATATGTTTGATGAATCAAATCTAGACATATCAGAATAATAAACACCGTTAATTACGCTTGAAGTATCAGAGTCTACTGTAGCTTTAGTGTAATGGTTGAATGTAATATATGAATATTTGAATACATATTTATAATCAGCTGCAGTTACAAGAATTTGGTTATAAGGTTTTTCATCACTAGCAGGTGTTGAATTATATGTAGCTTCAGTCACAGCTTGGTTGGCATACATGTTTTCACTCAACTTAAACATGTAACGCATTCCTGCTTGTGAAGTATCCCAAATACGCACACCAAAGTTAATGAATACATGGTCTACTTTATTTTCGTAATCTGCAATACCAGCAGTTGATACATCCTCCATAACAGCATCAATAACTTCATCTGCCTCTATCCCTAAATACTCACATAAGTCTTGAATCTGGGTAGATTTAGTAGTTGTAGTATCATTAAAATTAGTATTATTTAATCTAATAGGAATAGCTGGAAGAATTTGTAATGCAGTAGATGTAGCATCAAAATCTAGAGATGGGTCATCTAAATCTGTATATGTCCCAGCACCCACCTTATAGATAAATAGTAGTTCATTTAGTGGGTCACTATCTATATAGTAGTTAATAATGTAATGTACACCTGTACCTTTACTAGGTACTAGTGATACCATAGTGTCAGTTAAAGTACCTCTGTAAACGTTAATTGTATAATCATCAGTAGCTGTGTTATACACAATATTTGTTAAATCAACATACCATCTTTCGTCTGCTTCAAAGTCTTCAGCAAAAGCTATTTCATCATTTATAGCTACAGTCCAATGGTTTGTAGCATAGGAAGAAGTGAAACTAGAACTTGTACTACTTGCTGAGGTATTAGATGTTCTAACTACACCCATTGAGTTAGATGTCTTACTATAACCTTTATTTTCCTGTAACCAGTACTTTACCCATGTAGGAATAAACAGTGAACCTAGTGCTGCATTGTTGATTGTACAAGGTGTTGAGTGTATAGCATTTAATACCGCAGTTACATCACCATAATTAACAGCCATAATAGCTGACTGTACTGTAGGGAAACTCTCAAAGTAGTTACCATCATCAATATATTTTATGAATTGCCTAAGATTGTTTTTACCACTACGAAAAACTGCATCATATAACAGGTTAGCTGTAATATCTTCATTACGTATTACAGTTTGATAAAGAGTTTCACTATAAAGATTTCTATCTGGGTCGTCAAATAAAGCTTGATTATGTACTTCAAACTGTTCAACAGTTTGACTATCATTATCAAAACCAAGGATACCTGCGACAATATCAACAACTGATTCAACAATATCAACAACTACCTCTACGATAGTTTCAATAATGTCTACAATTGCATCAACAACACTTGAAATGATATCGACAATACTATCTACGATACCACCCATATACTATCTCCTAAAAATGTTAGTGACTAAGTGTTATCCTTAACCTGTTGGCTCTGCGTTAGTGATTTGAGTATTCATGTTACCTGTACCTGTTGCATTAAGCGCAGTAATATTAGTTGAAGCTACACCAGCTGTATTAATATTAATAGCCCAAGCATCAAGTAAAGTTTTAAGATACTTCTGGTCAGCATTCCATTGAAAACCTTTCGCCTGTTCACCATATAAGACAGCTTGTTTCCCAGATAAACTGTCAGCATGTGGTGCCACTTTAGTAGTTTGCTGTGTTTGAGCGTACTCAGTAATTTCTTTTTGAGCAATCAAAGTAGACTCAGCATTAGTCTTTTCTTTACCTAGTGTGAACGAAGCAGAGTTCTGTAAAGCACTCTGCATAGCTCCTAAATACACAGTAGCGTAATCAGCACCTGTTATCCTACCTAATTGAAATTGTGCGTCTAAATGGATGTTTACGGCTTCCATTAGGTCATCAAAGATACCTGTACCTGTAACCGTATACTTACCATCTGTACTGGTTGTTAAGGCACTTCCTTGGGTTAAATCTGTATTAGCTACTGCCATAGTATTATCCTACTGAGCTTGTTGATTTCTGTCTAATTGCAATTTTATCGACTTCATCTTGTGTTAAATCCGATAATACTTCTACATTATATGCTTTAATCTTTTGAGGCTCCATAGTCTCTTGACCATTCCGTGTAACCTTCTTAAAGATTTGACACTCAGCTGCTTTAATATTTGCAAAGATGATATTAGGAATATGCCAACCTTCTTCATTATTAAATGGTACGTACTTTTTAACAACCTTACCGCCATTAGCTACACTGTTACCGAAACTAAAGATTTCACCTCTTGACTCAAGTTTAAGTGGGTCATTAGGTCTAACAATTACACGTATTAACTTCATCGCATTATTTTCACGTAAACCATCTAATTCAACACCATTGAATTTAAAGTCATCCAACATATCTTCTGTAATTAATACAGCTGTTTCTGTTGGTGCTGTTTGTGTTGCATGTACTTCCATAATATCACCCTCCGTGATAGTTAAGTTATTTAAAGCTTCTTCAAGCTTTTCTCTTTTTGAATTAAAGTGCATCTTAATACCGTTTTCGGCTAGCTTATCGCTTATCTGTTTAGATGTCATATCTTGTAAATTCATAATTAGTTCCTCCCGGGAATTATTAGTAAGTAGCCCGCACCGCACTTCGTGCTAACGGGCTACCAAGGTTAAAATCCTACTTAAGCGATTTTAGTCCACATGATACCTAGACGTTCAGGGCGTAATGCCATGAAGCCGTAGTACCATTTGATAGAGTAGAAACCTTTCTCACCGTAAGGGTCGTTAAGGTCTGCAATCTCTTTACCTGGCTTCTTGTGAGTAGTAGTGAACTTCACAGTCTTACCATCAGTTTGGAAACCGATAGTAGTAAATGAACCATCACCTACAACAAGCATAGGGTAAATATCAGCACTAGAAGCACCACCTTTAGCAGAGTACAACATCTCAGGAACTACAACGATACGGAACTGGTCTACTGAACCAATCTCACCGTTAAGGATGTTAGCAGCATCAGCATACTTCTCTACAGAAGTAAAACCTGAACCTACAGCTGAAGATGAACCACCGATGTCCTTCATCTTACGAACTAATGGAATCAAGTCAGGGCCAATGTACATTACACGACCACCATTAACAGTTTTAGTATCTGTCATACGAGAACCAGAAATAATCTTAGTTTGCTTAGGACACTTAGCGTTATCCAAAGCAATAGATAATTGCATAAAGTCTTCGTAATCAACAGCAGCTGCAACAGTTGCTTTAGTAATAACAGCACCAGGATACTTAACAGTACCGCTAGAAGTTGCAGTGTTAAGTAAGTCTACTTGTAAAGCAGCTTCAGTTAACTCAGTTGCACCTTGTACCATTTCTTCAGTGATGTGTGACATCAATTCTGAGTCTGTATCAAAGTCTAAAGACTCTTGAGTGTACTCAGTAAAGAAGCCTTGCTTCACGATAGAACCAGTAATTTGCGTACGAGTCATACCAACACGGTTAACTCTACCACCATTCTCAGTCAATGCAGGAAGACGGTCAGCAATTACACCGATGTCTTTAGCAGAACCATAAATGTTACCAGAGTTCTTAAGAGCAACAACTGCACCAGTAGCAGCTAAAGCGTTAGCTGAAGTTGCATAGTAACCAGCAGTAGTAGATGAAGCAGCAGTCCAACCAGTACCACCAGTTGCTTGCGTACCATCAATCTTCCATGCAGAGTACTTATCCTTAAGTACAATTAAACCAGCAGCATCTAAGCCTTGGTCATTATTGTTCAAGTCATCTAGTAAAGGCTGGTAAACGTCTTGTTTAATAGTCTTACCGTGATGCTTAGGCATTGCACGTACATCAGCCAAAGGCATGAAGTACTGTTTATCGCGTGTAGCGATTAGCGCTTTTTTGTAATAAAAGTCAGTGCGCGCTTGAGGACCGACAGGTGTTCCATATGTTAAAGCCATGATATTCTCCTATAAAGCTTTATTAAATTTAACCACTAGCCGCTATCTTCATAAACTCATCATCGGTCATCTTTAGATAATCCGGAGTAGACGAAGTTTTCTTGCTAGCAGTTTTCTTTGTAGATGCTGCTGCTTTCCGTTTCTGGTTAAGCTTTGCAGTATCTACTTCATTTGCTTTAGTCTGTGGTACAGATGCTTGAGGTTGTTGATTACCGTGTCCCTCATTGACTATAGCGCCCTGATGTTGGAGGTATTCTGCCACTTGTCTATAAGCTACTACGTCAGGTACATTAGCTAATCTACCTACCGCACGCTCAGAGTCAATGATTGACTGAACCTTATCATAGACACCGTTATAAACGTGGTCATTGATAATTCCGATAATCTCAGGATTTTCAGTTATTAACTTCTTACTTTCGTTATCCCATTCTTTAGATAAAACATTTAATGTCTTGTCAAAAGATGGCGAATCTTTAATACCGTCTAACGCCTGATTTATCTTAAACTCCGTATCAGATACTCCGTAGTCTGTAGGTTTATAATCTACTTCCTCATCAGTATCTATATCTAACGGGTCAATGCCACTATCTTTAATAAGTTTAGCAATTGCTTGAGGGTTTTTCTTAGATAAGTCAATTAAGTTATTCAACTTTGCAGTATCTAACAAACCTTCTTTTTCTAACATGCTAACAATCTTTAGATTCGGATTTAACGCCTGCATCTTCTGATTATAGTCAGCACCCTTTTGCATTAACGAAATAGCATCATCGACAGTGTCGACTTGCATCATTCGCTTGCTAGCCTTAAACGGTGACATAATCCGTTTATATGCACCCTCAAAATCTACTCCAGATGACTCTTGAGTATCCTCAAGTGTATCATCTGTTTCGGTATTTGCAGTTACATCTGTATCCTGAGACTCTGTGGAGTTATCATCATTAGTTGTTTCATCCTCTGCTAGAGTATCCTCTAACGGGTCGGCTACTTCATCTACTGAATCATCTGCGTCAGATTCATCGGTGTTACTTTCAGCTACTACTTCTTCAGTAGTACCCTCATTCGATTCTGCTTCAAGAGTTTGCTCTCCGTCTGCTTCATCAATCTGGTTAGTTTCTTGAGCTTCTAGTTCTTGGTCTAGTTCTTCCTCAAGCATACTTAAATCTTGTTTTAGGAATTCCTCATCTGTCATTCCCAGTGCGTTATCTAATGCCATTATGCTAAGCCCTCCTGAATAAGCGTTGCTTTAGTTTCTTCATCTTCAGCAAGCTGTTGTTCAGATTGAACTCCTCTTGACAATACACTATCGAAAAACTTCGCTAGTGAACCGATACCATAAATCATCTTATCGATAACTATTTGCTGCTCTTCAGTTAAGTTAGAGCTTTTAGCCATAACTAGTCTCGCAGCTTCTTCCTTAAAGTAATACTCAATGATTACTTTTTTAAATTCTTTATTATTCTGTAGCTTAACCATACTATTCTTAACATCTACAAAATGTTTTGAATCTACCATATTACTTTCTAATACTTCTATTTGCTCTTCATTGTTCATCGTGTGTCCTCAAAATGAGATTAAACAAAGTAAAGTTACTTTAACCGGATTATATCACGGTTTTTTAAACATTACCCTCCATTTAACACAGGGTCGTTAATAAGCGCGTCTGCAAACTTATTATCCATCCCGTGTCCTTGGTCAACCTTCTTCATGTTTTCCTCATGCTGGCGACCTACACCAGACTCTTGCTCCACGAAGTTAAGGTCTTCCAAGTCAGACTTACTATTAAGATTTCTATTCTTAGCCATCTCAGTAGCAGTCTTAGCCTTCTTGTATTCAACATCTACAGTATTCTCAGCAGCTTTAGCTTGTTCATTAGCTATCTGTGCTTGTAGTAGTTGCATCTCAAGTTGTGCTTTCTGTTCAGCCATCGGATTAGGTTGTGGCTGGTATTCTTTAATTTGTTTAGATAACTCTGGCATCTTACGTAAACGTGCAATGTCCGATAATATCATCTGTGACATCGCTGGGTCCATGTTATTACCCATAGTTTGTAACATGAATGATAACTCTTGAGCTTTCTCATTATCTGCTTCAGCAGTAGATATGTTTAGTTTGATGTCGTAATTGCCACCTAAGTCTTCACGGTTGATAGCAACGAACTCTTCGTTTGTGACTCGGATAATCTCTTGGTCAGATAAAAACTCTGCATTCATAGAGATAACCTTTCTACCTATCTGGTTAATACCATTAGCTAATCTACGTAAGATACCTAGTTCACGCTTAGATGAAGCATCTAATGCTGACCTAATTCCAGTAGCTGTAGAACCTAATGCTTGGCCTGTGATACCCTGACTGAATGCTTTAACACCTGTAAGAGACTCAGCTTCATTATTTTGAAGGTTAAGCATATTCAAGGCACTACCAGGAATCTCTGGATAAACTTCCATGTGGAAAGCTTGTCTAGGGTCTACATTAGAATTAAACTTGTAATCAGCACCTTGTTCAAACTTACGTGCGTTAGTAACGTCTAGAGCGTCCTTACGGATACCCATCTGACCGTTAGCACTTCTACCGATGATATCAATCATACCACGAGTTACAGCACCTACAATCTTCTGGTTGTCCTCTAGTAATGCACCATCCGGTTCACCATATATGGATTTACGTCTAGGTAGGTATTGTATTGCTACAAATGGTAACTTCTTATCTGGGAATGGATTCTCATCCATTCTGATTAACGTATTACCTACCCATGAAGCTACAAAAGGTTCTACTTCACCTGTACCATTAATATCCCAGAAACCCCAGTATTCATAAACTACAATCTTTTTACGTGCGTCATCTTTAAACTTAAAACTACTGTCATCACCTGCCTCAAAATCAGGCTCATTAAGTGGACTACTGTTATCTAAAGACACATGTTTTAAATTATCATATCTACCGTCTTTCTTAAGCTGAGACATCGATGTTTCAAAGCTATAAATTATGAACTCTGCACTATTTAAGTCACCTTGACAAGTTGGGTCAATAACTACATTATTGTAATCACATACCTCTAACTCAGGTTGATTCTTAAGAATTTTAATTTGTTCTTCTATATGTGAGCCAACTTGTACAGGCATTACAGGCGCACCACCTTGCATAGTAATTTCATGTGCTTGTTGCATCTCTGGTGGAATTTCTTGTTGAAATCTCTCAGGGTCTTCCTGCATCATTGCATGTAACTGTTGGTGCGTTTGTCCAGCTTCAGGAGTCGGTTGAAAATCAAAATCTGGTACTTCTACCTCTTCAATTTCTTCTTCGTACTCCCAGCCTACTTTAACTACAACTGTGCCTTCATCTACGGCTGTACGGATGTATTCATCGATAAACTTAGTTTTGTCAATCTTGGAATTAATCTGATAGTTAAGTACTTGACCATTCTGAATAGCAGCTTCTTTATCTTCAAAGGTAGCTGGGGCTGTATTAAATAAGTCATCAGTAGATAGGAAAGGCTCGCTTAATGCAGCATAGCGCCATTCAGCTTGTTTACGAATAAGTTTAGGTACAATTTTAGACCTACCCTTTTTAGCTTTAATTTGTTGGTCACCGTTTAAATTGCTTAACCAGTTATCTATCTCAAGTACGTGGTCAGTATGTGCTGATTGTGCTTCTTGGTAGTCTTGCTTAAGTTCTTCTAACTTAGGCGGATTTTCCCATTCAGTTAAGCTTTTTGCTTCACTTAAGTCTAAATCTAACTCATCTTTGTTTTCTTTCATCCGACTATTTCCTCATAAGGTTTAACCTTATATATGGTCATACCATTATACTGTTGTGGAGTATTAACGTACTTACTAAAAAGTTCTACGCTATTTTCAAATAGATTACAGTAAACGTCTTTACTTCTAACTATTTCTACAAAAAAATATTTTAATACTTCTGTAAAGTTTCGTTTTGCTTCCATAGTATCTGCAATAGCAACACTAGTCACAAAGTACCCGGGTAAAGCTTTGTCATACCTATAATATAGGTATGCTTGGCCTTTACTTAATGCTGTACAGTGATGAAACTTAATTTCCATTAATTAATCTCAAACTTTAATTTATTTACCTAAATTCCTAAAGAAATTTGCAATACTTGAGAAATCAACCTCTTGTTTAGGTTGTACAGGACTAGGTGTACGTCCATATAACACATCAATTTCCTGTTGTGATAGTCCATCTACATTTCCAGTAGGTGTTTTAAAGTTTTCATTATTCCAATTAAAGTTTTCATTATTGAACGTAGTTCCACTTGGGGCATCTGTGTAAGAATTCCAATTGTCACCTTTTTCAATACGTAACCCTGTTACTGGGTGTATCGGTACAGAAGGTGCAGCTGGTTCTGCCCTGCGAATCTCTGTATTAACAGGTGCATCTTCTTGACCTATTGCATAATCAGGATTTCTAGCTATATCAATTAAATTAGGTGTATTCGGTACAACTGGTAATATTCCTTGTCTAGGAGGTCTCATTCCACGTCTAGTTTGTACGTAATTTTGACGGTTTTCCCAATCTAAAATTTCCATTTCTTTTTGATAGTCATTAAAAGATAGTTGGTTTAACTCCCTGTTATCTTTTCTTCTTGTTCCTGGATTTCTATTATCAACTACTTTAGCTATTACTTCATTTACTATGTTCTTATTTTTAGCAGCTAATTCTGTATTTCTAACACCACGTCCTGTATTACTAGTATTAGTTTGTACTGGTGTTTGTGTATTAACCATTGATGTAGGTTCAAATCTGTCTCTAGCACCGCTGTTCCAAATACGGTCAGCTTCTGCACCCGAAGTATCAAAAATACTTGATGGTGAGTACGTACGTTGCACTGCATTAGGATTTGATACAAACCCTGCACGTTGCGCAAACTCATTAAAATTTTTTGCTTTTATTTTAGCTTCAGCTCTATCAGCTTGTCTTTTGTTTCTATTATCTTCACGAATACCCTTCATATTGTATGGGTCCATGTTTTTTTCTTCTTGTGTACGAGTATCTTTAATCCTGGCAGCTCTTCTATTTTTTGCATGTGTTGGCATGATAATCTCCTAATATTTAATTACTGGTAATTGTAACTTTTGTAACTGTTGAAGGGCTTCTGTAGCACCTTCCCAACCTCTATTGTTAGGTTGTCTAGGCGCAGGCATAGGAGGCTTACCTTGTTGCATTAACCACTTATTGAAATCAGTAATTGTGTTATCAAACTGTTGTTTCGTAGCAGCCTTTTCTTGCTCTTGTAGTTGCATAGCGTCATGAGCTTGTCTACTACCTGAAATTTCATTATTGGTAGCTTCTGTTTCATTAATCATACCCATAGGGTGACCTCCAGCTTTTTGTACAGCAAGTATCTCCTGTGCAGCACGAGCTTCAGCTTCGTTACGGGGCATTCCAGTACTAACGTTTTGTTGTGTACGCATCATTAACATATCATAACTACTTGGGTTATTTTTAGCCCAAGGGTTATTTTGTTGATTCGCTTGATATTGTTGAAAATTAACGTTTCCTTGATGTTGTGGCATAAATTACTCCTAGTATTTATTCTTACGTTTAGTTGGTTTCTTCATCTTTTTAACAGGTTTTGCACACGCCATGATAATTCCTAATCAGTTTTACACATACAAGTGCATGGTTGTTGCGATTGTACCATGTTTTGTTGGGGCATAAGCATCTGACTACCTGTTTGAAATGCCTTGCCTGGCATCTGCATCATCTGTCCAAAGAAAGCATAACTAGCAGTAGTAAGTGTCACACCTATTACAAAATATAGTAAAGCACATTTACTCATTCTAACTCCTTATACTAGTAACTAGATTTACGTTTAGTTTTCTTTTTACCTTTAGTAGTCTTTTTACCTTTGTTCCCAGTAGTAGCTCTATGCTCTTTAATGGCTTTATCATAAGCGGAGCCTGTCTTACCTATAAAGTGTGATGGCATACTAGCCTCCGTAACCTAGTAGATTAATAATAACAATTACTGCGAATATACCTACTACTGCTAAAGTAGTTTTCTTCATAGATTTGATTTTATCGAATAGTTCAGTCATCTTCCTTTCTCCTGTATTTGTTTTTAGCTTCATTATAACCCCACTTTTTAGTCAATAATGGTGTCAATATGTTTGTTATCAATAGAAACGCT